>JADHED010000075.1_pt1 | contig 138240 bp, 117 predicted proteins | sample 8952041 | NCBI WGS metagenome assembly JADHED01 (sample SAMN16124423, study PRJNA663239) | bioreactor sludge metagenome | isolation source: sludge (control) | place: India:Bengaluru | collected 2018-09-08 | reverse complement strand
GCCGCGCCGCGGCCGGGCCGGACCAGCCGCCGGCGCCGCCCGCGGCGGCGGCCCCGCCGCCCGCCGCCAAGCCGACGAAGAAGACGACGGCGCGCAAGCCGGCGAAGAAGGCCCCGGGCCGGCCGGCCGCCGGCCCGGCGGAGGCCCGCCCGAAGAGCGCGGCCCCGAAGCCCGCCGCGGACAAGGGGGCCTCGGGCAAGGAGGCGGCGAAGACGCCCGCGCGCCGGACGGCCAAGAAGGCGACGGCCCGCAAGACCCCGCCCAAGGACTAGCCGGCGATGACCGGAGAGCGCGTGGACCTCACCAGGGAGCCGAACTGGCGCGAGCTGCTGGAGTTCCACCGCTCCGAGTCGCCCGTCCTCTACGAGAAGATCATCCGCCACTTCCTCCTCGCGCTGATCGAGGAGGGCCTCATGACGCTCGACGAGCTCGAGGCCCAGGTCTCGCGCGTCGCCGGCGACGCCGACTTCCTGCACTGGTCCAACCCCAACCGTCCCGCGCCCTCGCTGAGCGAGGGCGCGGTGGACGAGCTGCGCAACATCGTGCGCGAGAAGGCGGCCGACCTCTGGTCCGACGACAAGCTCGAGGACCTGATCTACATGGCCATCAAGAAGGACCTGGCCCTGCGCCTGGCCGAGATGGCCGACGACCCGTACTGCTCGTGGCGGGAGATCGGGCGCGAATCGCTCGAGTTCTCCAAGATGCCCATCGGGGGCGCGACGCTGTCGCTGTCCGACGCGATGGGCACGCGCGTAGCCCTGATCCGCCGCCTGCTCTCCGACCAGCTCGAGTACCTGAACATCGCCAAGAACGTGCTGACGATCCGCGACTTCTCGGAGATCATGTCGCGCGTGATCGGCCCCGAGCAGGGCCTGGGCAAGCTGGGCGGCAAGGCGGCCGGCTTCATCCTGGCCCACGACGCCCTGTCGAAGGCGCGCCGCCAGGGCCGCGCCGTGGGCCATTTCAAGACGCCCCACACCTACTACATCCGCTCGGACGTGATCCTCGATTTCCTGAAGGCCAACGGCCTCGGCGACCTGGCGAACATCAAGTACCGCGAGGGCGACGACCTGCGGCGGCAGTACAGCATCCTGCAGCGCCTGTACCGCACCGGGCGCTTCCCCACCTACGTGGTCAAGCGCCTGTCGGGGATCCTCAAGACGCTGGGCGAGGTGCCGCTGGTCGTGCGTTCCAGCAGCCTGCTCGAGGACCGGCTCGGCGCCGCGTTCTGCGGCAAGTACAGCAGCCTCTTCGTCGCGAACCAGGGCTCGCTGCACGACCGCATGCAGGAGCTGCTGCGCGCGATCACCCAGGTCTACGCGAGCGTCTTCAACCCCGGCGCCATCCAGTACCGCAAGGAACGCGGCCTGCTGGACTTCCGCGAGGAGATGGCCTGCATCATCCAGCCGGTGGTCGGCCGACGCATCGGGCGCTACTGGCTGCCCGCCTTCGCCGGGGTCGCCTTCGGCTCCAACGACTACACCTGGTCGCCCCGCCTGCGCCGCGAGGACGGCATGGTGCGCCTGGTGGTCGGGCTGGGCACGCGCGCCGTCGACCGCGTGGGCGATGACTACCCGAAGCTGTTCAGCCCGGGCCAGCCCAGCCTGCGCACCGTCGTGCACCCCGACGAGATCCTGCGCTACAGCCAGCACTTCGTCGACGTCGTGGACCTCGTGGAGAACAGGTTCGTCACGGTGCCCCTGGACCAGCTGATGCGGGAGGCGGGCAACCGCTTCCCGGCCGCGCCGCAGATCTTCTCGATCCACCGCGACAGCCAGCTGATCCCCGCGATGGGCCTGATGTTCAACGTCGACCCGCGCGACATCGTGGTCACGTTCGACGGGCTCCTCGAACGGACCGGATTCGCGCGGCAGATGAAGGAGATCCTGGACGTGCTCGGCGAGACCTGGGGCGTGCCGGTGGACGTCGAGTTCGCCCACGACGGCGAGCACCTCCACATCCTGCAGTGCCGCCCCCAGAGCCGGGCCGGGCACTACGCGCGCGTCGAGATCCCCGCGGGCGTCCGGCCGCAGGACGAGATCTTCTCGGCCAGCCGATTCGTGCAGATGGGGCAGGTCACCGACCTCGAGTACGTCGTCTACGTGCCCGGCGAAGCCTACGCCGAGATCGAGGACTACGAGAGGCTGCTGTCGGTGGGCGCCGCCGTCGGCCAGCTGAACCGCATCCTGCCGCACCGGAAGTTCGTGCTCATGGGACCCGGGCGCTGGGGGAGCCGCGGCGACGTCAAGCTCGGCGTCCGCGTCGACTACGCCGACATCAACCACGCCCGGATGCTGCTGGAGGTCGCCCGGCGCAAGGGCGACTACGTGCCGGACGTCTCGTTCGGCACCCACTTCTTCCAGGACCTGCTCGAAGCCGACATCGGCTACCTGCCCCTGTACCCGGACGACGCCGGGGTGATCTTCAACGAGGAGTTCCTGCTGGGCTCGCCGAACAGCCTGGCGGACCTGCTGCCCGCCCGGGCCGACCTGTCCGACGTGGTCCGGGTCATCCACGTGCCCGCCGTCGCGCAGGGGCGCCTGCTGGACATCATCATGGACGCCGATCTGGGCCGCGCCCTCGCCTTCCTGAAGAGCTCCTGAGCTCACGGTCGGACCTCAAGCCCCCCCCCGACGGGCCGATGACAACCGAAGAGGCGTCCCGGGCACACCGTCCGGGAGGCCCGCGTTCCATCGCACCGGAGGGGCCGGGAGCTTGACCGTCCGCCAAGACATGAGCGCGGCCCCCGCCGCCTTCCGCGCCCGCTGGCGGGGCGAGCTGGAGCAGCTCGACGGGATGGTGCTGACCGCCGCGGCCAACCCGGCCGCGGAGGATCTCGACGACCTGCTGTGCCTGTTCCACGATCTCGGCTGCGAGGCCGACGCCGCCGGCGACCCCGACGTCGCCGGCCGCGCCCGCGAGGTGGAGAACGTCCTGCTGGACGAGGGCCTGAGCGCCGGCGTCGACCGCATCCTGGACGCGACGGAGTGGATCCTCCACCGGCTGGCGCAGGAGCGCGCGACGGTGTCCGCATCCGCCGCCCCCGGTCGCGCCGACGTCGTCGATCTGCGGTCGCTCGACTCCGAAACGCTCGGCGACTTCCTGGGCGAGGCCGACGAACACCTGTCCGACGCCGAAGCCGGCCTGATGGCGCTGGAACGCGCGCCCGACGCGACGGAGCCGCTGCACGCCGCCTTCCGGGCCTTCCACACGCTGAAGGGCACGGCCGGCTTCGCCGGGCTCTTGCCCGTCCAGGAACTGGCCCACGCCGCCGAACACCACCTGGACCGCGCCCGTCGCGGCGAGATCGCGCTCGTCGGCGGCGACTTCGACCTGGCCCTGGCGGCCGCCGACGCCCTGAAACGGCTCGTCGTCGGCGTGAGCGAGGGCCTGCGGAGCGACGGTCTCCTGCGCGCGCCGCCGGAGGTCCCGGCCCTGGTGGCGCGGCTGGCCCCGCCCGCGGCGGCCGGCGGCCTGGTGATGCTCGCCAAGGGACGGGAGCGCCGGCGCGACGCCGCCGCACCCGCGCCGGTGCCGTCCCCCGCGCCGCCCCCCGTCGCCACGTCGCACGCCGCGCAGCGCGAAGCCGTGCGCGTGAGCGCCGACCGGCTCGACCTGCTGGTCGACACCATCGGCGAGCTGGTGATCACCGAGGCGATGATCCAGCGCCACAGCGATCCGCGGCGGCTGCCGGTGGAGCAGCAGCGCAACCTGGAACGGCTCGGCAAGCTCAGCCGCGAGCTGCAGCGCATCGGGCTGGACGTGCGCATGGTGCCGGTGCGTCCCGTCTTCCAGAAGATGACCCGGCTGGTGCGCGACCTGGCCCGCAAGTCGGGTCGCGACGTGGAACTGCGCACCGGCGGCGACGAGACCGAGCTCGACCGCTCGGTGGTCGACCTGCTGACCGACCCGCTCATCCACCTGCTGCGCAACGCGGTGGACCACGGGATCGAACCCGACCCGGCGACGCGTGTCGCCGCCGGCAAGCCGGCGCGCGCGTTCATCGACCTGCGTGCCTACCACGAGGGCGGCAGCATCGTCCTGGAAGTCGAGGACGACGGCCGGGGACTCGACCGCGACGCCATCCTCGACAAGGCCGTCCGCCGGGGGCTGCTGCCGGCCGGCGCGCAGCCGGCCGACCACGAGATCCACGACCTGATCTTCCTGCCCGGCTTCTCGACGGCGGACCAGGTCACCGAGGTCAGCGGGCGCGGCGTCGGCCTGGACGTGGTGCGCCGCAACCTCGAGGAGCTGCGTGGCGGGATGGAGATCGACTCGCAGCCGGGGCGCGGCTGCCGGTTCCGGTTCCGGCTGCCGCTGACGCTCGCGGTCATCGACGGGCTGTCGCTGCGGGTCGGCGTCGAGACGTACCTCGTGCCCACGCTCGCCGTGCGTCGGATCGTCATGCCGGAGCCCGCGGATATCGTGCGGCCCTTCGACGCGGACGAGCTGCTGCGCCTCGACGGGGAGCTGATCCCGCTGCTGCGCCTGCGCGACTGCTTCGGCATCGCCGGCGCCCCCGCACCGTCGCGGCCGGTGGTGCTGGTGGTCGAGGGCGACGGTTGCCGCATCGGCCTGGTGGCCGACGAGCTGCTCGGGCAGCAGCAGGTCGTGATCAAGGGGTTCGACGGCCCCGCCGGCGGCGCGCCGGGCATCGCGGGGGGCACCATCCTCGCCGACGGCAGCGTGGCGCTGATCCTGGACGCTTCGGGTCTCGTCCGCTCCGCGCGCGCGCGGTGCGAGCGGGTCCGGGCCGCGCCGGCCGGAGCCTGAACGAGGGACTCGGTCCCGAGCAACGGAGTGCAGGCATGGAGACGCTCACGAGACACGTGCCGGTCGCCCTTCCCGGGCGCTACCTGGGTTTCCGGCTGGGCGGCGAGACCTACGGGCTCGAGATCGGCGTGGTGCAGGAGATCGTCGGGATGCTGCCCGTGACCCGGGTCCCCGGGGCGCCGGCCCACGTGCGCGGGGTCGTGAACCTGCGCGGGCGTGTCGTCCCGGTCGTCGACCTGCGCTCCCTGTTCGGGATGGAGGCGGCGTTCGAGACCCGGCGCACGTGCCTGGTGGTCTGCCGGATCGAGGACGGGACGGAGACCGTGGTCGCCGCCGCCGTCGCCGACGACGTGACCGAAGTGATGCGCATCGACGCCGCGGGGGCGCCGCCGCCGGCGGACGCCGCCGCCGGCGCCTGTGTCGCCGGTCTGGCGCAGCAGGGCGGCCGCGTCGTCATCCTGCTGGATGCGGCCCGCCTGTTCATCGGCGCCGGCGGGATGGGGGGCGCGGCATGAGCCTGCGGCAGGTCGGCGCCTGGGCCGAGACGGAGCCGTCGTCGTCGGGCGGCGTCCCCGAAGCTCGACTTTCGGTGCACGAGTTCGACCGCCTGCGCGACCTCCTGCGCGAGCACGCCGGGCTTTCGTTCGACGAGGAGAAGTCGCCCCTGCTCGAGGCGCGGTTGCGCCGCCGCCTGCAGGCCCTGGGCCTGGCGGACTTCGCCGCCTACCTGGCCGTGCTGGATTCCGGGGCCGGGACGCGCGAGATCGTCCACCTGGTCGACGCCGTCGCCACCAACGTCACGCGCTTCTTCCGCGAGCCGGAGCACTTCGCGTTTGCCGCCGCCGCCGCCCGCCGGCTGGCCGCCGAGGGCCGGCGCCTGCACTTCTGGTCGGCGGGCTGCGCCACCGGCGAGGAGCCCTATTCGCTGGCGATGGTCCTGGGTTCGTCCCTGCCGGCCGGCACGGACTGGCGCATCCTGGCCACGGACATCTCGACCCTCGCCCTGCATAAGGCCCAGCAAGGCAACTACACAGCCTCGCAGGTCGAGGCGGTGCCGTCCCGTTACCAGAGGACGGCCTTCTCGAACCGGACCGGCCCGCAGGGCGAGATCCGGCGCATCAACGACGACCTCAAACGCATGATCCTGTTCCGGCGCCTGAACCTGGGCCGGACCCCGTACCCGGTGCGCGGCGTCTTCGACCTCGTCCTGTGCCGCAACGTGATGATCTACTTCGATCCGCAGCAACGGGCGGACGCCGTGGCGGAGTTCCACCGGCTGCTGCAGCCGGGCGGCCACCTGATCGTCGGGGAAGCCGAGAACCTGCTGGGCCTCGAAGGCCGGTTCGAACGCAAGCAACCGGCCGTCTACAGGAGGGTCTGAGATGATCCAGCGACCTCGCTACGGGAAGGGAGGGATCCGATGAGCTTGCTGCTGGACGCCGCCCAGGCCCAGAAGTCCGGGCGGACCGTCGTCACGGTGGACATCGCCGAGATGGCGGTCGCGGCGGACCCCGCCCTGATCCTGGTGACGTACTCGCTCGGGTCCTGCGTGGGGGTGAGCGTCTTCGACGCCGAGGCGGGCGTGGGCGGTCTGATCCACTGCATGCTGCCCCTGTCGAGGATCGACCCCCGCAAGGCCGCCGACCGCCCCGCGATGTTCGTCGACACGGGCCTGCCGGCGCTGCTGCAGGCCGTCTACGATCTCGGCGCGAACCGCCGCAACCTCCAGCTCAAGGCGGCGGGCGGCGGGGCGCCCCTGGGGCCGGACGAGGTCTTCAAGATCGGCCAGCGCAACCTCGAGGTGCTGGGCAAGGTGCTGTGGAAGAACGGACTCGAGCTGCGGGCCCAGTGCGTGGGCGGATCGCAGGCGCGCACCCTGGCCCTGGACCTGCAGTCCGGGCGCACGGTCGTCCGGACGGACGGAAAGGAGTCGGAGCTGTGAGCCTCAAACGAGAGATCCTGGCCAAGGTGCACGCGGTGCCGCCGCTGCCGGAGGTCGTTTTCAAGCTGCAGAAGTACTGCAACGATCCCAACGTCAGCTACTCCGAGCTGGCGAAGGTCATCGAGGTCGATGCGGGCCTGACCACCAGCCTGTTGCGGCTGGCCAACTCGGCCTATTTCGGCTGCGAGCAGTCGATCGGCTCGGTGCAGTACGCCATGACCCGCCTGGGATTGAAGCGGGTCTACCAGATCGTGCTGGCCGTGTGCGTGGCGCCGATGAGCCGCAAGCCGATCCGCGGTTACGACCTTGCCCCGGCCATGCTGTGGCAGCACGCGATCGCCACCGCCATGGCCTCGGAGTATCTCGCCCAGGAGCTCGGCGGCGCCGACCCGGCGGACGCCTTCACCGCCGGCATGCTGCACGACATGGGCAAGATCGTCCTGGGCAACTTCGTCGACGTGGACATGGACAAGATCAGGCGGTCGATGGACCAGAACGGCATCCCCTTCGACGAGGCCGAGCGCGAGGTGTTCGGCACCGACCATGCCTCCGTCGCCGCCGCGCTGCTCCAGCGCTGGCAGCTGCCGGCCCGCATCGTCGCCGCGGTGCGGTACCACCATCACCCGTCCGCCTGCGCCGAGCCCGAACCGCTGCTGGACATCGTCCACATCGCGGACGTCCTGTGCCGGGACGTGGGCTGGGGCATGGGCGCCGACGCCCTGCTCTACCGCTTCGACCCGACGTCGGCGACGCGGCTGTCGCTGCCGCCGGACATCGCCGAGCAGACCATGGCCGAGGTCTCGCTCGGTCTCGAGGGGATGGTGGAGATCTTCCAGACCCTCGGCGCCCCGCAGGCCCAGCCGGTGGGTTGATCCCGCCGCCGCGCAGCAGGAAGGCCGCCCCCGCGGGGAGGGCGGCCTTCGCGTGCCGGGGGGCGGCGGTCAGCTGCTGCGGAAGGCCAGCCGGGCCGGACCGAGCGGCGAATCCGCGACGAGGTCGAGCCGCAGCTTCGGATCGTCCGGCCAGCCTGATCCCGCGCCGCCCGAGGCGAGCGGGCCGGGCACGGTGTGGGGGTTGCGGTGGGTGTTGTTGACGACGCCGCGCAGGACGTTGACGACCTCCGCGAAGGCTTCCAGCACCGGGGCCGACGGGCTGCCGTCGGCCACCTGCTCGCGCATGCTGCTCTCCGGCAGCATGATCAGCGATCCGCCCAGCAGCACGACCGAGCGCAGGTCGGCGACCACGACCCCGACCTCCGAACCATCGTCGTCCAGCAGGGGGATGCGCCAGGCGTCGTCGGATGCCGCGGGCGGGTCCCACGCGAGGCCCTCCGGCGCCGGGTCGTAGCCGGCGGGCTGTCCCAGGGTCCGGTCCAGCGTGTCGAGCAGGACTCCGGCGGCGAATCTAAGACTCATCTCGACCGTCTCCCGGTTCGTCGGGCTGCAGCCATCCGAGCAGCACGTGGAGCTGGGGATCCTTGGCGCCGGCGGCCAGCCGCACCGTCTCCCGATCGTGCGACATCGGCTCCCGGTCCGGCCATCCCGTCGCGAACACCGGCAGGGCGAGGCGCAGCGCCGTCCCGCGGTGGTCGCGCTTGAAGACGCCGGCCGCGATGTTGACCAGTTCGTTGAGCGCGTCGGCCAGCTCCTCGCGCGCGGGGTCCTCGTCGGGATCCAAGGCGTACAGCCGCTGCGCCAGCCGGCGGGTGCTGAGCGCGTCCGCCACCAGCGTCAGGCGCCAGCGGCCGTCGCGGGCGGAGAGATCGATGCCGCTGCGGCACCAGCCCTCCGGTCCCGCCTCCCCGCGATCGCAAGGCGGCAGGGCCCGCAGCGTCAGGCCGAGCTGCATCTCGCACGTCTCGCGCACCGCGTCGGCGGCGGCCTCGAGGGGTGTGGTGCCGGTCGCCGTCCTCACGTGACGAACGCCTCCAGGGCCAGGTTCATGTCCTCGGGCGTGAACGGCTTCGCCAGCAGGAAGTCCGCCCCCGCCTCCTCGGCGAGCTGCCTCATCTCGTGCGTGTTCTCGGAGGTGACGAAGCCGAAGGGGATCCCGATGCCGGCCTCGTTCAGGGCCCGCTTGAATTCGAGGCCCGACATGTGCGGCATGTGCCAGTCCGACAGGATCATGTCCGGCCGGGAACCGCGCACGATCTCGAGGGCCTCGGCGCCGTTGCCGGCCTCGAGGATCGTCAGGCCGCCGAAGCCCGCTTGGCGCAGGGTGCGCTGGATGATGCGCCGCATGGCGCGCGAGTCGTCGACGATCAGGACCTTCATGGTCGCGCTCCGGGACGAGGATGGTTGCCGGTCCGGCCGCCGCGGGCGTGCGCCGGGTCTCCAGATTATCGGCGGGGGGAGCCGCGCATTGAGCGGAATGCGGCCCCCGGGGGCGCCGGCGCGGCGATTCCCTTGTCAAGGGACGGCCCTGCGGCCATCATTCAGGCGGGGCGCCGCCGCGGGCGGGTCCCGCGTCCTCGGACTACGGCCGGAGCAACCGCGAGGTGGGACCATGGCAGGCAGGGGAGAGGCGGGCAGCCGGGGCGCGGGCGTGCGCTCGGACTGCTGGATCTCGGTGGAGCTGCGCGACGGGGGCGGTCTGGAACTGACCGTCGCGAGCAAGGTGGCCTCGATGTACGGCGAGCGCATCCGGGCGCAGGTCGCGGCCGGCTGCCGCGCCCTGGGCCTGGAGCACGCGCGCGTCGAGGTCGACGACCAGGGGGCGGTGCCCTTCGTCCTGGACGCCCGGCTCGAAGGCGCGGCCCGGCGCGCCGATCCCGGCCTCGCGCGCGTCCTGCTGCCGGACCTGCGCCCCTGCTGCGCCGCGCCGGCGGTCCGGCGCCGCCTGCGCCGCTCGCGCCTTTACCTGCCGGGCAACCAGCCCAAGCTCTTCCTGAACGCCGGCCTGCACCTGCCCGACGGCGTGATCCTGGACCTCGAGGACGCCGTCGCGCCCGCCGAGAAGGACGCCGCGCGGGTGCTGGTGCGCAACGCCCTGCGCGTGGTGGACTTCGGCGCGGCCGAACGCATGGTCCGCATCAACCAGGGCGAGCGCGGGCTCGAGGACCTGGACTGGATCGTGCCGCACAACCCGCACGTGATCCTCGTGCCCAAGGTCGAGGATCCCGCCCAGGTGCGCGCCGTCGCCGCCCGCGTCGCGGCGATCCGCAAGCAGGCGAAGACCGCGGGCGAGGTCTTCCTGATGCCCATCATCGAGTCGGCCCTGGGCGCCTGGCGCGCCTTCGAGATCGCGGCGGCGGACCCGTCGGTGATCGCGCTGGCGGTGGGCCTCGAGGACTACACCGCCGACATCGGCGCGCCGCGCACGCTCGAGGGCCGCGAGTCCTTCTGGGCCCGCAGCCAGGTCGTCAACGGCGCGGTGGCCGCCGGCGTGCAGCCCATCGACACCGTGTTCAGCGACGTGGCCGACGAGGACGGCCTGCGGGCCTCCTGCGCCGAGGCCAAGGCGCTGGGCTTCGTCGGCAAGGGCTGCATCCACCCGCGGCAGATCGCCGTGGTGCACGCCGCCTTCGCGCCCGCGCCGGACGAGCTGGCGAAGGCGCTGCGCATCGTGCTGGCGTTCGAGCAGGCCGAGGCGCAGGGACTCGGCGTGGTCGCCCTGGGCAGCAAGATGATCGACGCCCCGGTGGTCAAGCGGGCCCAGGGCGTCCTCGCGACGGCGCAGGCGGCGGGTCTGCTGCCGGCTGACTGGCGCGAATCCGGCAACGAGGGGGGCGCGCGATGACGAAGCTGGTCGAGAACGCCGCGGGCCGCCTGGTGCCGGCCGAGATCAACGGCCACCCGGCCGTCCCCTTCCAGGGGGTTGGCCGCTACCGCCCGCAGGGGCGCAAGGCCGCCCCACCCATCCGCTCCTGCGCCGACTACCCGGCCGACGGCGACAAGACCGCGCCGGACCTCAAGACCGCCCTGCAACGCGCCGGCCTGCGCGACGGCATGACCATCGGCAGCCACCACCACCTGCGCAACGGCGACCTGGTCGTCAACCAGGTGTTCCGGGCGGCGGCCGAGCTGGGCGTCCGGGACCTGCGTTGGGTGCCCAGCGCGGCCTTCCCCTGCCACGCGCCGCTGATCGAGCTGCTGGAGAGCGGCGTCATCCACCACATCGAGGGCAGCATGAACGGCCCCCTGGGCGACTACTGCAGCCAGGGCCGGATGCGGGGGATGGGCGTGCTGCGCAGCCACGGCGGCCGCTGGCAGGCGATCCAGGACGGCGAGGTCCACCTCGACGTCGCGGTCATCGCGGCCCCGACGGCCGACCCCTTCGGCAACGCGACCGGCGACCGCGGCCCGACCGCCTGCGGCCTGCTGGGCTTCGCGCTGGCGGACTCGCTGTACGCCGACCACGTCATCGTGGTCACCGACAACCTCGTGCCGTTCCCCTGCGTCCCCTGGCAGATCCAGGGCAACAACGTCGACCAGGTCGTCGTGATGGACCGTATCGGCGACGCCAGCAAGATCGTCTCGGGCACCACCGAGATCACCAAGTCGCCCGATCGCCTGCTCATCGCCGAGCTGACCGCCCGCTTCTGCGACGAGGCCGGCATCATCCGCGACGGCTTCAGCTTCCAGGCCGGCGCCGGCGGCACGGCCCTGAGCTTCGCCCTGTTCCTGCGCGACATCATGCGCGAGCGCCGGATCAAGGCGCGCTTCGTGCGCGGCGGCAGCACCCAGTACCTCGTCGACATGCTCGAGGAGGGCCTCACCGACTACATCCTCGACGGCCAGACCTTCGACCTCGCCGGCGTGCGCTCGATGCGCGAGAACCCCGGCCACGTCAACACCAGCCCCTTCACCAGCTACAACTGGCACGGCAAGGGCAACTTCGCCAGCCTGCTGGACGCCGTCGTGCTGGGCGCCACCGAGGTCGACGTCGACTTCAACGCCAACGTCGTGACCCACAGCGACGGCCGGCTGCTGCACGGCATCGGCGGCTGGATGAACTGCCTGGCCGGCAGGTGCACCATCCTGCCGATCCCGAGCTTCCGCGACCGCATCCCGGTGCTGGTCGACCGGGTGACCACCCTCTGCGGCCCCGGCGAGCTGATCGACGTCGTGGTCACCGAGCGGGGCATCGCCGTCAACCCCCTGCGGCAGGACCTGCTGGGCAAGCTGCGGGGCAGCAGCCTGCCCCTGCGCGACATCCGCGACCTCAAGGCCGAGGTGGAGGAGATCGTCGGCGGCCCCCCCGCGCCGCCGGAGCTGGGCGAGAAGGTCGTGGCCGCGATCAAGTGGGTGGACGGGACCGTCATCGACGCCGTCCGGGAAGTGAAAGGCTGATTCGGGGCCGGAATTCCACTTTAGCCTTGGCGGATCCGGACGAATACGGGTAGTATGGCAGCTCCTGCGAGCTGTTCAGCACCCCATCTCACCTTTCAAGGAGATCCGACGTGAGCCAGAAACCGGCCGTTTCCGCGACCCGCGCCCTCCTGCCCCTCGTCCTGGTCACGCTGCTGGCCATGCTGGCCTTCGCCGCCGCGGCCCAGGCCGGCGACAAGGACGTCATCGAGTCGGTCACCCGCAACGACGTCCAGGAGCTGCTAGAGGATGAAGGCTACTCCGTCGAAGTCGACGAGGACGGCGACCTGCTCTGGAAGCTCGAGGGCTACAACACGTGGATGTTCGTGGCCAAGGACGGCGAGTCGCTGCAGTTCTACGCGCCCTTCGGCGACGGCAACGCCACGCTGAAGAAGGTCAACACCTGGAACCAGACCCGCCGCTACTCCCGCTCCTACCTCGACGACGAGGGCGATCCCCGTCTCGAGCTGGACCTGGACATGGCCGGCGGCGTGACCGTGGCGCGGATCAAGGATTTCTTCCTGACCTGTCGGGTCTCGTTCACGGCCTGGACCACCGAAGTCGTCCAGTAGCCGCAGGCGGCGCATCCATGTCCGAAACAGTCACCGGTGTCCTCGGTCTCGACAAGCGCGGCGGCGGCTACCTGCGCAGCCCCGCGCGGTCGTTCCAGTCCCGTCCCGAGGACCCCTGGGTCCCGCCCCAGCTCGTGCAGAAGCACGCGCTGATCGACGGCGCCGTGGTCGAGGGAACGCTCGAAAAGGGCCGCAAGGGCCCGCAGCTCGGGGAAGTGTCCTCGGTCTGCGGGCTCTCGCCCGCCGCCTTCCGCGGCCGCACCCACTTCGACAAGCTCACCGCGATCAACCCCGCCGATCGCTTCCGCCTGGGCGACGGCGGCAACGTCACCATGCGCATCGTCGACCTGGTGGCGCCGTTGGCCCGCGGCACGCGCGCGATGATCGTCTCGCCCCCCAAGGCGGGCAAGACGCAGATCCTCGAGGACCTGGCCATCGCCATCTCCGCCTGCGACCCCGCGGCGCGCATCGTCGTGCTGCTGATCGACGAGCGCCCCGAGGAGGTCACCCACTTCCGCCGCCGCGTGCCGGCCGAGGTGCTGGCCAGCTCCAGCGACCAGGACACGGCCACGCACGTGCGGCTGGCCGAGCTGGCGATGGCGCAGGTGCGCTGCGAGCTGGAGTGCGGGCGCGACGTGGTGGTGCTCATCGACAGCCTGACCCGCCTGGGACGGGCTTTCAACCTGCACGCCGCGGGCTCGGGCCGCACGATGACCGGCGGCCTGGACGCCCGCGCGCTGGAGATCCCGCGCAAGATCTTCGGCATGGCCCGCAACATCGAGCACGGCGGCTCGGTGACCGTGGTCGCCTCCGCGCTGGTGGAGACCGGCTCGCGCATGGACGACCTGATCTTCGAGGAGTTCAAGGGCACGGGCAACAGCGAGATCGTCCTGGACCGCTCGCTGGCCGAGAACCGCGTCTTCCCGGCCATCGACCTGCGCGCCAGCGGCACCCGCCGCGACGAGCTGCTGTACTCGGTCGAGGACATGGCCCGCCTGAACACCCTGCGCCGCCGCATGGTGCAGGCCGACCCCAAGACCGCCATGCTGGGCCTGCTGAAGCTCGTCGAGCAGACGGCCGACAACGAGGCGCTGCTGCGCAGCGTCTCGGCGCTGTGAGCGCCGGCCGCGCCAAAGACCCCCTGCAAGCCATCCCCGGCATCGGCCCGAGCCTCGCCGCCGATCTGCGCGAGCTCGGGATGCGCGAACCTGCCGACCTGCGCGGACTGGACCCCGAGCGGCTCTACCGCGACCTCTGCGAGACCCGCGGCGCGCGGCAGGATCCCTGCGTCCTGTACGTCTTCCGCTGCGCGGTCTACTACGCCGCGACCGCCCCCGCCGACCGCGACCCCGAACTGCTCAAGTGGTGGAACTGGAAGAACCGCGCTTAGGCCTGAGCCCGCCGTACCCTTGACGGAGTCTCGCACCTTCCTGACGGGGGTGTCCTGCAGGCCCTGAAGCCAGGCTGGCGAAAGGGCCGAAAGGCCAAGCGCCCCGGGCACACGAGGTGCCCGGGGCGCGTCCCCCGTCAGGAAGGTGCGAGACGCTCTCAACCAAAGCGCTTCATCCTGGTCGGCGCCCGCCGCCGCCCCCCGCCGCCGGACCGCCCCGACGCCGCGGCGCGACGCACCGGGTTCAGGGCCGTCTCGGGCGTGAAGGCGCCGTAGTCGAAGCCGTCGATGCGCCGCCGCTCCAGCGGCACGCCCAGGGTCTTCTCGATGCGCTCGATCAGATCGCTGTCGTCGCTGTCGACCAGCGTGAAGGCCTCGCCGGTGAGCTGGGCGCGGCCGGTGCGGCCGATGCGGTGGGTGTAGGCGTCGACGGTGTCGGGCGCGTCGTAGTTGATGACGTGCTTGACCGCGGTGACGTCGATGCCGCGGGCCGCGATGTCGGTGGCGACCAGGATGTCGTACCGGCCGCTGCGGAAGCCGTCGATGGCCTGCTGCCGCTTGCTCTGCGGCATGTTGCCCTGCAGCTCGGCGACGCGCATCCCGGAGCGCTCGAGGTCGTGGGCCAGGCTGCGCGCGCGGTGCTTGGTGCGGGTGAAGACCAGCGTGCGGCCGGTGGCCTCGCGGCGCAGCAGCGTCTCGAGCATGCTCTTGCGCAGGCGGTCGGTCGTGGGGTAGATCGAATGGGCGACCGTGGCGGCCGGGGCGATGGTGTCGACCTGGACGGCGAGCGGGTTGCGCAGGATCCGGTCGGCCAGGCCGCGGATGTCCATCGGCATGGTCGCCGAGAAGAACAGCGTCTGGCGCTCGACCGGCAGCTCCCGCAGGATGCGCTTCACGTCGGGCAGGAAACCCATGTCGCACATCCGGTCGGCCTCGTCCAGGACCAGGATCTCGATCCCGGACAGGTCGGCGTCGCCCTCGCCCATGTGGTCGAGCAGGCGGCCCGGGCAGGCGACGATGATCTCGGTGCCCCGGCGCAGGGCCTGGGCCTGGGCGGCGCGGCCGACGCCGCCGTACACCGTCGCGCTGCGCAGGCCGGTGCGGCGGGTCATCGCGTGGAAGAAGCCGTGGATCTGCTCGGCCAGCTCGCGCGTGGGCGCGATGATCAGCGCGCGCGTGCGGCCGCGGGGGCCGTCGAGCAGGCGCTGCAGGATGGGCAGGGCGAAGGCCGCGGTCTTGCCGGTGCCGGTCTGGGCCACGCCCAGGACGTCGCGGCCGGCCATGACCTCGGGGATCGCCTGGCGCTGGATGGGGGTCGGCTTGGTATAGCCGGCGGCGCGCACGCCATCGAGGATGCGCGGATCGAGGCCGAAGATGTCGAAACTCAACTCAGGGTACTCCTTGGCTCGGATGAGCCAAGTCGCATTCTCAGCTCGTAACGCGGAATTAATGGGGGTCGGGATGCGAACCATGTCTTTGATGCCCGACGGATCCCCTACACCATAAGCATATCGGCCGGGAAGCGCCAGGACTGAATGGAAGGAGCCCGGGGCGGGGCCCCGGCTCAGCCCAGGACTTCCGCCAGGAACCGCTCGTCGGCGGCGGCCACCTTGCCCATGATCGCGGCGACGGCGGGCGGGAACAGGCGCCCCATCAGGCCCACGTTCAGCTTCGCCAGCCACACCGACCCGTCCCGCGTCTCGTAGACGGACCAGGTGCAGGGCATCATCCCCGACAGGGTCGGGTCCAGGCGCAGCATGTCGGAGGCGTGGCGGGGGTTGCAGACGAAGAAGAAGCGCAGCCGGGCCAGATTCGCCGGGGCCAGCCCCTTCTTCTCCAGGACGGCGTAGGCGTCCCAGGCCGGCAGGGGCAGGCTCCATCCCCCGGGATCGGCCGGGATCACGCGCTCGATCGCGGCGCAGGTGTCGTCGAAGCTGCGCCGGCTGCGGCGGGGGGCGATCATCCGACTGCGCAGCATGCCGACGCCGGCGCCGGCGGCCAGCGCGAGGCCGAGGACCAGGCCCAGGACCAGGGCGAACGTGGGGTTCATCGGGACCTCCGGGTGGTCGGTGGTTGTGTCCGGTCGCCAAGATAGTGAAAATCCGCGCTCGGGAAAGGTCGCCGAGCGCTATGGTCGCAGCCCGGCGGTTCCCGTATACTGAATGTGGTCCGGCCACCCGTCAGGCAGGTCCGGCCTCCCGTCAGGAAGGGGACCGACGTGTCGATCGCCCGCCACCCCGCCATCGTCATGCTGGCCGCGCTGCTCGTCTGCGCGGCGGTCGCCCGCGCCCAGACCGATCCCGGCATCCCCCTGCCCAACGCCGCCGAGCGCGTGAAGCCGCTGGGGCACTGGCCCAACGGCGCCTGCTACGCGGCCTGCGCCATGGGGGACACCGTGCTGGTGGGCAACGGCGCCGCCCTGGAGATCGTCGACTTCCATGACCCCGCCGCGCCCGTCCGCCTCGGGGCCCTCACGCTCCCGAGCGAGATCTACTTCCTGGCCGTGGACCGCGGCATCGCCTACGTGAGCCTCATCGAGTACGGGTTCGCGGTCGTGGACGTGCGCGATCCCAAGCACCCGCGCGGCCTCGCCCGGCTGGACGTCCCGGGGCGGATCTACGACATCGTGGTGCGCAACGGCTTCGCCTTCCTCGCCGTCGGCGACCTCGGCCTGCGCGTCGTGGACGTCCGCGACCCCAAGACTCCGCGCGAAGCGGCCGCGTACAGCACCGAAGGCACCCTGTTCGAGGTCGACCTGCAGGACCACCTGGCCTACCTGTCGTACGGGTCGGGGGGCGTGCACGTCCTGGACGTCACCTGGCCGACCGCACCCAAGCCGGTGTCGGTGACCAAGCCCTGGGACTCGGTGCGCGGCCTGAGCCTGCGCGGGAACCACGCCTACTGCGCGCTCGGCGACGACGGCTTCGGCGTCCTGGACCTGACGACGCGCGCCGCACCCCTCGCCGTCGCCACCTACCCGTTGCCCGGCAACGTCGTGGACGCCGTGACCGTCGGGAACCGCCTCTACGTCTCCGGTTTCAGCTGCGGCTTCCAGTCCTTCGACCTCACCGACGCGGCGGCGCCTGTCTGGACGGGGTCGCTGCCCTACGACAACTGCCTCACCACGGTCGCCGGCCGCGACTGGCTCTACGTGCCGACCAGCCCCACCGGGCTGGCGGTGGTGGCGCAGGCGCCGGGACAGGCCCCGGTCGAGGTCGGCCGCCGCGACGACGGGGGCCACAGCATGAAGATGGACGTCGTGGGCACCATCGCCTACGTCGTCGGCCGCTACGACGGCCTGCGCATCGTCGACGTGCGCGACCCGGCCGAGCCGCGCGGGCTCGGCCGCTGGCCCGCGGCCCACGCCCGCGACGTCAAGGTCCGCGACGGGATCGCCTACGTCGCCGCGGAATCCGGGGGGCTTCAGATCGTCGACGTGCGCGACCCCGCCGCGCCGGTCCTGCTCGCCCGCTACTCCTCCTACTACGCCAACTGCATCGTGCTGGCCGGCGACCTCTGCTACGTCGGCGACCGCAACCAGGGCCTGCTGATCATCGACGTCGCGACGCCGGCGGCGCCGCGGCTGGTGGGGCGCTACTTCGTGCCGGGCCAGTACGTCTACGGCCTGCAGGTCCGCGGCGGCATGGCCTACCTGGCCTACGGCTACGACGGCCTGCGCATCGTCGACGTGTCCGACCCGGCCCACCCCGTCCTCGCCGGCCACCTCGGCACCGACGGGTTCAGCCAGGGCGTCGACGCGGGCGACGGCTTCGTGGTGGTGGCCGAGGGGAGCGCCGGCCTGAGGATCGTGCTGGTGAGCGACCCCGCCAGCCCGGTGGAAGTCGGTCGCTGCCTCACCAAGGGGCACCCCGCCGGGGTCGCGCTCCAGGGCGACTTCGTCTACGCCGCGACCTACCCCCACGGCCTGACGATCCTGGACGTCAAGGACCAGCGCCTGCCCACGCCGATCGGCCACTTCGACACCGCCGGCACGGCCCAGAGCGTCGTCGCTCGCGGCCCGCGCCTCTACGTGGTCGACATGGAGGACGGCTTCTGGATCCTCGAGCACGAGGACGTCTACCAGACCATGGACGTGACGCCGTCCGCCGCCGGCCTGCGGCTGACCGCCGCGCCGAACCCGTTCAATCCCGCCACGCAGCTGGAGTTCGCGCTGGCCCGCGCCGGCCGCGCCCGCCTCACCATCCACGCCGCCGACGGCCGCCTGCTCGCCGACCTCGTCGACGCCGACCTGCCCGCCGGCCCGCACGCCTTCGTCTGGGACGGCCGCGACGCCGCGGGCCGGCCCGCGCCCAGCGGGTTCTACCTGGCCAGGTTGGCGACGGCCGAGGGGACGGCCGCCCGCAAGCTCCTACTGGTGAAGTAGCGCGACGATCCGCTCGAGCCCGGCGCAGTCGTCCTCGCCGAAAGCGTCCGGCCGCTCGGAGTCCACGTCCAACACGGCGACCACGGCGCCCGCACGGTCGCGCACCGGCACGACGATCTCGCTGCGCGAGCGCGCGTCGCAGGCGACGTGGCCCTCGAAGGCGTGGACGTCGGGCACCACCATCGTCGCGCCGCCGCGCACGCCGGCCCAGCACACGCCTTCCGGCCCGCGCAGCACCGCGCAGGCCACCGGCCCCTGGTAGGGGCCGACCACGAGCGCCCCGTCGAGCACCCGGTAGAATCCCGTCCAGAAGTAGTGCGGCATCTTGTGGTGCAGCACCGCGACGGCGGTCGCCATGCGGGCGGTCGGGTCGTCGGTCTTCAGGAACAGCTCGGCCAGCTGGGCTTCGATGCGGCGGTAGCGCCCGGCGAGGCCGTCGCGGTCGTCGTGCATGTCGTCCTCCGGCGCGGCGGGGGGCGGCCGCGGGATCAGTCGAGGGTGACGGTGTCGAGGTACGCCGGCACCGACGCCTCGTACCCGCACTCGCGGCGCAGGGACTCGGCGAAGGCGGCGGCGCTCTCGGGTTCGCCGTGGGTGACGAAGACGCGGCGGGGCGCGTCGTCGAATGCGCGCGCCCAGCGCAGCAGCTCGCCGCGCCCGGCGTGGGCCGAGAAGCCGTGGATCTCGGCCACCCGCGCCCGCACCGGCCGCATCGCGCCGAACAGGCGCACCTCGGGCGCGCCGTTCAGGATGTCGCGGCCCAGGGTGCCGGACGCCTGGTAGCCGATGAACAGCACCGTGCTCTCAGGCCGACCCAGGTTGTGCTCGAGGTGGTGTTTGATGCGGCCGCTGGTGCACATGCCCGACCCGGCGATGATGATCGCCGGCCGCTTCTGGAAGTTGATCGCCTGGGACTCTTCGCGGGTGCGGCAGAGCCGCAGGCCCGGGAAGTCGCTCAGGTGCCGCCCCTCGCGCAGAAGGACGCGGGCCTCCTCGTCGAAGAGCTCGGGGTGGCGCGCGAAGACCTCGGTGACCTTGATGGCCATCGGACTGTCCACGAAGACGGGCTGTTCCGGGACGCGGCCCGCCTGGCGCAGCAGGTTCAGGTGGTAGAGCAGGTCCTGGGTGCGTTCGACCGAGAAGCTCGGGATCACCAGGTTGCCGCCCGCGGCCGAGGTTTCGAGGACCACGCGGGCCAGGGCCTCGGGCACCTCCCGCGGCGGGTCGTGGTCCCGTTCCCCGTAGGTCGATTCGATCACCAGATCGTCGGCGTGGGCGGGGGGCTGCGGATCCTCGAGGATGGGCATGTCCCAGGGGCCGAGGTCGCCCGAGAAGACCAGCGTCCGCCGGCCGTCGCCTTCGCCCAGTCGCAGGATCACCGAGGCGGCGCCCAGGATGTGGCCGGCGCCCGTCAATTCCAGCTCGATCCCGTCGGCGATGCGCACCGGGGCGCCGAGGGCGGTCTTCGTCAGGCGCTTGCGGACGGCGAGGGCGTCGCGGTGCGTGTAGAGAGGCTCCTCGGGGTGCGTCCCGCTGCGGCCCTCGCGCCGGTGCCGCTTGCGCTTGTTGCGCGCGTCCTCTTCCTGGATCGTGCCCGCGTCCTCCATGACGATCATGGCGATGTCGGCCGTCGCCGCGGTGCAGTGGATGCGGCCCGCGAAGCCGTCGCGCACCAGCTTCGGCAGCAGGCCGCAGTGGTCGAGGTGGCCGTGGGTCAGGACCACGGCGTCGATGTCCGCGGGCGCGACGGGGTCCGGCTGCCAGTTGCGCGCCTTGAAGCGCCACTCCTGGAACATGCCGCAGTCCACGTAGACGCGCTTGCCGCCGGCTTCGACGAGGTAGCGCGAGCCGGTGACGTTGCCGGCGGCGCCCAGGAAGGTCAGTCGGATGTCCATGGCCGCTCCCGTCCGTCGCCGCCGGACCATCCGGCGAGCGGGCGAACCCGCCCAATATACACCGCAGGCCGTCCGGGGACCATGCGCGAACGGTCCTTCCGCGTCGACAGGAGACAGATTGCCGACCGACGCGCCGATGCCCTACACTCCGGGGAACCGCAGCCCGCACCCCGGAGGATCACATGACCGAAGGCAAGACGACCTGGCGCTTCCCGCGCGCCTTCTGGACCGGCAACGGCGCCGAGCTCTGCGAGCGCGCCGCCTACTACGGCACCTTCATCGCCCTGCGCACCTACCTGATCCGCGCCGTGGGCCTGGACGACGTCCAGGCGGGCGTCGTGGCCGGCCTGTTCGGCGGCTGGATCTACCTGATGCCCTTCTTCACCGGGGCGCTGGCCGACCGCATGGGCTTCCGCAACGCCCTGATGCTGGCCTTCGCCCTGCTGACCGTCGGCTACGGCACCCTGGGCTTCCTCCACGAGCTCGGGCCGGTCATCGCGGGCCTGGTGCTGGTGGTGCTGGGCGGCGCCTTCGTCAAACCGGTGATCACCGGCACGGTCTCGAAGTGCTCCGACGAGCACAACCGCGCCCGCGCCTTCAGCATCTTCTACATGGTGGTGAACATCGGCTCGTTCACGGGCAAGACCATCGTGGCGCCCATGCGCATCCAGATGGGCGTCGAGACGGTGCCGTTCTTCTCGGCCGGCGCGGCGCTGCTGGCGCTGATCCTGGTGGCGCTGGTCTACCGCCCCGACGACGACAACGGCGCGGCCCAGGTCCGCACCTTCCGCGAGACCCTGCAGGGCATGTGGATGGCCCTGAGCAACCTGCGCTTCCTGTCGCTCATCCTGATCACGGCGGGCTTCTGGGCGATCCAGGGCCAGCTCTACGCGGCGATGCCGGACTACGTGCTGCGCATGGCCGGCGAGGCCTACAAGCCGGAGTGGTACGCCAACATCAACCCGCTGGTGGTGGTGCTGTTCGTGGTGCTCATCACGCAGCTGGTGCGCACCTGGAAGCCCGAGAACTCCATCCTGGTGGCGATGTGCCTGATCCCGTTCTCGGCGCTGGCGATGGCCGGGTCGGCCTGGATCCACGGACACGTGAACGTCCTGGGCATGTCGGTGCACCCGATCACGCTGATGATGATCATCGGCATCGCCATCCAGGGCCTCGCGGAGTGCTTCCTGAGCCCGAAGTGGCTGGAGTTCGCCTCGCTGCAGGCGCCGAAGGGCAAGGAGGGCACCTACCTCGGCTTCGCCCACATGAATTCCTTCTTCGCCAACATCTTCGGCTTCGTGCTCTCGGGCTTCCTGCTGACCAGGTACTGCCCAGAGCCGTCCACCCTCTCCGAGGCCGTCCGGCAGCAGCACGCCGCGGCCCTGGCCGGCCAGGGGCCGATGCCCGCGGTCTATGCGCAGGCCCACTACCTGTGGTACGCGTACGCGGCGGTGGGGCTGGTATCGCTGGCGGCGCTGGGGGTGTACATCGGTGTGACGCGGCGGCTGGATCGGCGCCGGGCGGTGGCGGTCTGACGTCCGCCGCGGCGTCGAGGGGGTGCGCCATGGCCGGTCCCGGCCGCTGCCGTCTACTTCTCGCGACCCTCGCGGGCCTCGGCGCGCTGTCCGCCGGCTGCGCGTTGCCGCCGACGCAGCCCGCGACCAAGGGACAGGCCGAGATCCTCTTCCATTGGGGAGTCGGGGGACGCAACCGCCTCGATACGATCAGCGAGACGCTGGTGAAGGACATGATCGAGGATCCTCCGCTCGTCGTCCGCTTCCCGCTCAGCGCCGGGGAAAAGCGCAGGATCATCGCGCTGGCCGATTCGCTCGGGTTCTTCGACCAGCCGGTGCACGTGGCCCCGCCGGATACGACGGGCATTCGGTACATCGCGCACCCCTGTCAGGAGTATCTGCTCCGCATCTCCGTGGGTTCTTGGCTGCACACTTCCTATTGGACGACGTGCGACCGGAGTCCCTGCGTCGAATGCGATCGCGCGGCAACCCTGGGACGACTGCTGAGCGAGTACATCGAGGGCCGGCCCGGCTTCCAGCGGCTGCCGGCGGCGCAGGGCTACCATCAGTGAACGACCCTCAGGAGGTCAGCGGCCGGTCACGGCCTTGCGGAATTCAATAGTGTCAGGAGGCTTCATGGCGCGAACATCTCTCCGAGCGTCCGGAGCACCTCGGTTGCCGCTTTATCCCCGAGCCGCCCCAACTTCTTGACCAGGCGGCTGGAGTCGACGGTGCGGATCTGGTCCAAGACGACTTGCCCCGTCTTCCCTTTGAAGCGACAGGAGATCCTGGTCGGGTAGGCGCGGCCCTTCGTCGTCATCGGCGCCACGATCACGGTCCGGATCTGGTGATTCATCTCGTCCGGGGATACGACCAGACACGGACGCGTCTTCCTGATCTCGCTCCCCACGGTCGGGTCGACATCGACCAGGTGGATCTCGAACCGATTGATCACCATTCCCATTCCTCGTCATCCCAGCGGGAGGTTCCGCTGGAACCGGCATCCAGCAGGGCGTCATCGCCGTCGGCCGCCATCGCGCGGAACGAATCCTCCCACCCATACCGCGGTGGGCGTGCCGAACGGATCACCAGGGCGTTGCCGCTGAGTTCGATCTCGACCTCCTCGGCGATCCCCGATTGTTCGATCAGCAGCTTGGGGATACGGATCCCCTGCGAGTTGCCGATTTTGACGATCCTGGATTTCATCGCGGGCCTCCCGTGCGTGACTACATTGTAATCACATCGAGGATGCCTGTCAATCAGGTTGGTCGGTCGCCCGCTTCAAACGGAACTGAGCGCCAGCGTCGCCATCCGCAGATGCTCGGGCAGCCACGGGAACGCCGCGGTGATCGCCTCGCACCGGTCCGCGAAGCTCCCCATCAGGTCCAGCCGGCGGCTTCGCCACAGCACGTCGATCCACGCCCGCAGCGCGACGTCGGCGGCTTCGGGTTCCAGGTCCACCTCGAGGTCGAGGTCGCGCCCGACGATCAGGTCGCACACCACCACGCCCAGGGCGGCCACGGGCAGCTCCGCCATCAGCGATGCGGCCAGCGAGCGCGCCCCGGCGACGTCGCCGCAGGCCAGCCTGGCCTGGGCCAGCTTCACGGCGGCGGCCGCGCGGGGCGGCGAGCCGGCGGCGCGGGCCAAGGCGGCGCGGGCGGCCGTCCAGTCGCCGCGGGCCAGCGCGTGATCGCCCACCGCCTCGTGCCACTGCGGCGGGTTGCCGTGGCGGCGGTGGTAGCGCGAGGCCAGACCGTCGGCGTCGCGCACCAGGTGGGCGAAGGCGATCGCGGCCAGCAGGGCCTCGGGATCGCAGGGCGCGTGCGCGAGCGCCGACTCGGCCAGCGCCAGCGCCTCGCGCAGGTCGCCGCGGGACGCGGCCAGCCGGCTCAGGCCCATCAGCGGGCGGACGGTGGCGTTCTGGGGCGAGGCGGCGCCGCCGCGCTCGCGGCAGGTCCGGTAGGCGTCCGCCGCGGCGTCGGCGCGGCCCAGCGACTCCAGCACTTCCCCCCGTCGCAGCCAGTATTCCGCCGCACCGGACGCCGCCGGCGCCCAGCGGTCCAGCCAGTTCAGCTCCTTGGCCGCCCCGTCCGCCATCCCCCGCCCGACGTGCACGATCAGGTCGCCGGCGAAGCGGAAGCCGTCGAGCGCGCGCGGTCCGGCGCGGTCCAGCAGCGACGCGGCCGTCAGCGCTTCGCGTCGCCAGAGCGGGGCGTCGTTCCAGAAGCGGGCCTGCTCGAGCAGCTTGTAGCGGCTGTACCAGTCGCGCGGGTCGGCGGCGAGGCAGCGTCGCAGCAGGGTGACGTCGCGGTTCTTCTTGTCGCGCGCGGCGGCCACGTCGCGCGTGTAGCCCAGGTGACGCAGGACGCCGTCGAGCTCGCGCGTCGTCCGTCCGTCGCGCTGCAGGACGTCGGCGACGGTGCGGGAGGCGTCCTCGTGGATCGCGTGCTCGTAGCGGATCGCGGGATCGCGGCGGAACAGGCGCAGCAGGCGGCACTCGTGGACGTGGCCGTGGGGCAGCTCGTCGCGCAGCAGGACGGTCGCCGCCCCGGCCTCGGGATCGTCCATCAGGCTGCGGACGGCCGCTGCCAGCTCGGGGCCGACGCGCTCGTCGGCGTCCAGCATCAGGATCCAGTCCCCGGTCGCGGCGTCCAGCGCGGCGTTGCGGGCCGCGGCGAAATCGTCGCACCAGACGAACGGCACGACGCGCGCGCCGGCCGCCTCCAGCAGCGGCACGGTCGCGTCGCGCGAGCCGCTGTCCACGGCGACCAGTTCGTCCCACAGGCCGGCGACGCTCTCGAGCAGCCCCGGGAGCATCGCTTCCTCGTCGCGGACGATCAGGCACAGACTCAGGCGCGGGGTGGCCAGGGGTGGTCCCTCCGGTTCGGGTCAGGGTGACCCGGCGCCAGGGGCAAGGCCCATGCCAGAGCCGGCGGGGGCGGGGAGGGGCGCCGGCCCTGCCCGGAGCCGCGTTCCGGCCAGATCGGTCGCCCCGCTGGCCGGTTTCTGGCCGCCGGACCGCCCGGAACCCCGTTCCCTGGCTCCTGCGGGCCGGCCCGCCGCTTGCAACCACTTCCACGAAGCATCAGGACACCTCCTACAGGAGGATGGAGTGAGGACGGCAAACCTCCCCCAGACGAGCGATCGGGAAGCGTCGGGCACCCCCCGCCTGGCGTGCTTCGGCGGGGAACCGGCCTTTGCGGTTCCCCGTCACGTCGGCGCCCCCAACCTGGGCGACCGCGCCGTCCTGATGCGCCGCATCGAAGGCCTGCTGGACCGCCGCTGGCTGACCAATCGCGGCCCGCTGGTCGAGGAGTTCGAGCGGCGCCTGGCCGAGCGCGTCGGCGTGAAGCACGTCGTGGTGACGTGCAACGCGACGACGGCGCTGGAGATCGCCGTGCGCGCCCTGGACCTGCGCGGCGAGGTCATCGTGCCCTCGTTCACCTTCGTGGCGACCGCCCACGCGCTGCAGTGGCAGCGCATCACGCCGGTGTTCGGCGACGTCGAGCCCGGCGGCTACACGCTCGACCCCGACCGGGTCGAAGAGCTGATCACGCCCCGCACCACCGGCATCATCGGCGTGCACCTGTTCGGGCGCACGGCGCGCGTCGCCGAGCTGCAGCGGCTGGCCGACCGCCGCGGCCTGCAGCTGCTGTTCGACGCCGCCCACGCCTTCGGCTGCACCCGCGACGGGCGCACCGTCGGCGGCTTCGGCCGCTGCGAGATCTTCAGCTTCCACGCCACCAAGTTCCTCAACGCCTTCGAGGGGGGCGCCGTCGCCACCGACGACGACGACCTGGCCGAGCGCGTCCGCCTGATGCAGAACTTCGGCTTCGCCGGCGAGGACCGCGTGATCCACGTCGGGGTCAACGGCAAGATGACCGAGGTGTCGGCGGCCATGGGCCTCACCTCGCTGGAGGCGGAAGCCGGGATCGTCGCGGTCAACCGCGGCCACTACGACGCCTACCGCCGCGAGCTGCGCGGCGTGCCCGGGCTGTCGCTCATGCGCTACGACGAGCGCGAGCGCAACAACTACCAGTACGTCGTGGTCGAGGTGGATCGCGACGCGGCCGGCCTCTCGCGCGACCAGCTGGTCGCGCTGCTGCGGGCCGAGAACGTGCTGGCGCGCCGCTACTTCCACCCCGGCTGCCACCGCATGGAGCCGTACCGCTCCCTGTTCCCGCACGCCGGCCTGCTGCTGCCGCGCACCGAGCACGTCACCGACCGGGTGCTGGCCCTGCCCACCGGGGGCGGCGTCGAGCCCGCCGACGTGGCGCGCATCGGCGGCCTGCTGCGCGCGATGGTCGCGCACGCCGCCGAGATCCGCGACCGCTGGCCCCACGCCGTCCGCCGGGGGGCTGCCACGTGACAGAACGCCAGGGCAACCCCGAAGCGCCGGCCGCCGACGCCGTGCTCGTCAACGTGGGCTGCGGCGACCAGCCGCTGCCCGGCTTCGTCAACCTCGACCTCGACCGCGACGCCGACCTGAAGCTCGACGTCCGCCGCGGCCTGCCCTTCGCCGACGGCACCGTCGACGGGATCCACAGCGAACACTTCGTCGAGCACCTGACGCAGGGCGAGCTGCTGGCCTTCCTGCGCGAGTGCCGCCGCGCGCTGCGGCCGGGCGGCGTGGTGCGCGTCGCCACGCCGGACCTCGCCGAGATCGTCCGCTGCTACGTCGACCCCGACTGGCACGAGCGCTGCGGCCTGAAGGACTACGGCTACGGCTGGCTCGCCAACCCCTGCGAGATGCTGAACGTCTGCCTGCGGGACTGGGGCCACAAGCACGTGGTCGACGCGGTCGAGCTGAAGCGCCTGGCCCGGCTGGCCGGTCTCGCCGAACCCGTCGCGTGCGAGACGGGGGAGAGCCGCTGGCCGTATTTCCGGGGCGTCGAGTCCCGGCTCGGCCGCCACCTGGTGATGGAGTTCCGCCGTCCCGCCACGGCGCCGTGCCCGGCTGGCGGGCCGCCCCTGGTCAGCGTGCTGATCGCCGCCTACGAGCCGCGCTGGTTCGAGGCCGCCCTGCTGTCGGCGCGCCGCCAGACCCACGCGAACCTCGAGATCCTGGTCGGCGACGACAGCCCCGGCGACGCGATCGAAGCCGTCTGCCGGCGCCATGCCGCCGATGACCCGCGCGTGAGCTACGTGCGCAACCCGTCGGTCCTGGGCGAGATCGACAACTGGCAGGCCCTGTACGGGCGCGCGCGCGGCGACTACGTGAAGTGCCTGGCCGACGACGACCTGCTCGCACCGCCGTGCGTCGAACGCCTGGTCGCGGCGTTGGCCGAGCGCCGCGAGGCGACCCTGGCCGCCTCGTACCGCCGGCTGATCGACGAGGAAGGCGGCGTCCTGCCCGACGACTTCAACGCGCCCCTGGCCGCCGCCGACGTGGTGATCCGCGGGACGGACCTCGCGGCGCTGATGCTGGGCAACCGCCGCAACGTCATCGGCGAGCCCACGACCTGCCTGTTCCGCCGCGAGGACGCCGCCGACGCGCTGCCGGCCCTGATGTCCTTCGGCGGCCGCCGCGCCCTGACCAACGGCGACATGTCCCTGTGGTGCCACCTGCTGAGCAAGGGCGACCTGGTGCTGCTGCGCGAGCCGCTCAGCTCCTTCCGCCAGCGCTCGTCGCAGACCTGCCGAGGCGAGCGGCACCGCGCCGACGCCCAGCGCGCCTGGGAGCTGCTCGGCCAGGACGCCAAGCGCTTGGGCCTGTGGTCGGGGATGCCGCCCGCGGCCGGGCGCATCGCGGCCCGGCCGCTCGCGCCGCCGCCGCCGCCCGCGCCCGAGGTCTCGCTGCTGCTGCCGGTCGCGGGCGACCTGCCGTCCCTGCTGCGCGGACTGCTCGCCCTGGCCGCCGAGAAGCTGCCGACCGTGCTGGAGTACGTGGTCGCGGACGTCGGCCTGGCCCCCGCGGCGCGCCGGTACCTGGAGCGCGCCGTGCCGACCCAGCCCGGCCTGAGGGTCGTCGACGCCGCGGGAGCCTGCCGCGCCGCCGCCATCGACCGGGCCGCCGCGACCGCTCGGGGCGCCTGCTTCGTGATCGCCGACCTGGACGCCGACCTGCCCTCCGGCTGGCTCGCCGCCGCGGTGATGCCCCTGGTGTCGCAGCCCGACCTGGCCGCGCACGGCCTCGACCAGCCCCCCGTCCTGGCCGTGCGGGCCGACTGCTTCCGGCAGGCCGGCGGCTGCGGCTCGGGCGCCGACTGGCGCCGTGCCCTGCTGACGGGCTTGCAGGGCGTCGGCCTACGTACCGCGCTCCCTCCGCCGACGCCCACAGAATTATCTTGCGCCTAGTTGTTACGCAGATATCTTTGTCTTACCAATAAGTCTTGGCACACCTAGATCAGGCTCCGTTTCAGGGACGCCAATGATCGGATCGTGCGTGACACTCGACCTGGTGCAGGCCGGCGCGGCCGCCGAACTCCTCGACATCGACCCCTGCAACGGGTTGCGGACCCGTCTGATGGAGATGGGCCTCACGCCCGGCACCCACCTGTCGGTCGTCCGGCACGCTCCTCTGGGCGATCCCATCGAGATCAAGGTGCGCGGCTACCGCCTCTCGATCCGCAAGCAGGAAGCGGCGCTGATCCGCTGCCGCCCCCTCTGACCCCGAGCGCCAGCCGGAGGACGCGATGGCCACCGTCACGGACCCCGACCGCCGGCAGCGGATCGTCGCCGTCGCCGGCAACCCCAACAGCGGCAAGACGACCCTCTTCAACGCGCTGACCGGCGCCCACGCCAAGATCGGCAACTACCCCGGCATCACCGTCGAGTCCCGCACCGCCGAGGCCGAACTGCCGCGCGCCGGCCGCGTCACGCTGGTCGACGTGCCCGGCACCTACAGCCTGACGGCGCGCTCTCCCGACGAGGAGGTGGCGATCAACTCGCTGCTGGGGCGCAAGGGACTGCCGCGCCCCGACGCGGTCCTGGTGGTGCTGGACGCCGTCGCGCTGGAGCGCAGCCTGTTCTTCCTGATGCAGGTGATGGAGTTCGGCCTGCCGGTCATCGCGGTGGTCAACATGATCGACGCCGCGCGCGGCGAGGGCATCGACCTGCACTTCGATGCGCTGCGCCTGGAGCTCGGGATCCCGGTCGTGGGCACGGTCGCCCGCCGCCGCCAGGGCCTCGAGCTGGTGCGCGAGGCGCTCGACGACCTGCTCGACGGGAAGGCGCACCCGTCGCCGGGCTGGCTGTGGGAGCCCGGCGCCGAGCTGTCCCGCGACCTCGACGCCTTCGACGCGGCCATCCGCGAGGAGGTGCGCTTCAGCCTGCCCTCGCCCGCCGCCCGCCGCGCCTTCGCCCTGTGGCTGCTGATGAGCGTGACCCCGCACAGCGAGCTCGAGGTCCGCCCGCGCCTGCGCGACCTCGCGCTGGCGACGCGCGCCCGCCTCGAGGCCGCCGGCCGCGATCTCGCGCGCGAGGCGGTGGCGGCCCGCTACGCGAAGATCGACCTGCTGGCCCCGCGCCTGATCACCCGCAATCCGCCGCGCAGCCACCAGACCGAGCGCATCGACGCCGTGCTCACCCACCCGCTGTGGGGCACCGCGGTCTTCGTGTCGATCATGGGGCTGATCTTCCAGACGCTGTTCTCGTGGTCGGAACCGTTCATGGGCCTGATCGAGGACGGCGCCGGCGGCCTGGCCGGCGCGCTGCGCGGCGTGCTGCCGGCCGGGTTCCTGCGCGACCTCCTGCTGGACGGCGTGATCGCCGGCGTGGGCGGCGTGCTGGTGTTCCTGCCGCAGATCCTGTTCCTGTTCCTGTTCGTCTCGATCCTCGAGGGCACCGGCTACCTGGCGCGCGCGGCCTTCCTGATCGACCGCCTCATGCGCAAGCTCGGCCTGCACGGCCAGGCCTTCGTGCCGATGCTCAGCGGCTACGCCTGCGCCATCCCCGCGATCATGGCCACCCGCACCATCGACAACCGCCGCGACCGCTTCCTGACGATCATGGCCGTGCCGCTGATCAGCTGTTCGGCCCGCCTGCCGGTCTACACCCTGGTGATCGCGCTGACCTTCCCCGCCGCGCACAAGATCGGCTTCCTGAGCACCGGCACGCTGGTGCTGCTGGGGATCTACGTGCTGAGCTCGCTGCTGGCGCTGCTGGCCGTGGGCCTGCTGGGACGCACCGTCTTCAAGGGGCGCCCGCGCCCGCTGCTGCTGGAGCTGCCGGCCTACCGGATGCCCGACCCCAAGACCGTGCTGATGGTCATGTGGGAGCGCTCGCGGGCCTTCCTGACCACCGCCGGCACGGTGATCCTGGTGATGACGGTCGTGCTGTGGGTGCTGCTGTCGTTCCCCCGCGCCGGCGCCGACCTGCCCCCCGGCGCCGACCCGGCCGCCGTCCAGTCCGAGCAGCTGCGGCACAGCTACGCCGGGCGCATCGGCGGCGCGCTCGAGCCCGTGATCGAGCCCCTGGGCTTCGACTGGAAGATCGGCATCGGCCTGATCGGCGCCTTCGCCGCGCGCGAGGTCTTCGTGGGCACGATGGGCGTGGTCTACGGCGTCGGCGGCGAAGGCGACCCGGCCGACGACACCCTGCGCGAGGCCATGCTGCGCGACCGCCGGCCCGACGGCCGGCCCGTCTGGTCGCCGCTGACCGGCGTGAGCCTCATCGTCTTCTTCATGATCGCCATGCAGTGCATGAGCACGCTGGCGGTCACCCGCCGCGAGACCGCCAGCTGGGGTTGGACCCTGTTCATGCTGGGCTACCTGACCGCCGGCGCCTACCTGGCGTCGCTGCTCGTCTACCAGGGCGGGCGGGCCCTGGGCTTCGCCTGACCTCCCGGGGCCGGATTCCCGAGGGCTTGCGCGGCGGGGCGCGATCGTCCATCATGTCCTGCATTCGCCGCGAACGCCACCGCCAGCGCGAGGATGCGACATGGCCGCCATCAGGATCCGCGATCTGCTAGCCGGGGAGGTCCCCACCGGCGCCGACGTCACCGTCCAGGGCTGGGTGCGCTCCCGCCGCGACTCCAAGGCCGGCCTGAGCTTCGTGCAGGTCCACGACGGCTCCTGCTTCGCGCCGATCCAGGTCGTGGCGCCGTCCGCCCTGCCCAACTACGAGACCGAGGTGCTGAGGCTGACCACCGGCTGCTCGGTCGAGGTGCGCGGCGAGCTGGTCGCCTCGCAGGGCCAGGGCCAGAGCGTCGAGATCAGCGCCGCGTCGCTGGCGGTCGTCGGCTGGGTCGACGAGCCCGAGACCTACCCGATGCAACCCAAGCGCCACACCTTCGAGTTCCTGCGCGAGAACGCGCACCTGCGCGCGCGCACCAACACCTTCGGCGCCGTCACCCGCGTCCGCAACTGCCTGGCGCAGGCCACGCACCGCTTCTTCCACGGGCGCGGCTACTGCTGGATCCACACGCCGATCATCACCGCCAGCGACGCCGAGGGGGCGGGCGAGCTGTTCCGCGTCTCGACCCTCGATCTGGCGAACCTGCCGCGCACGCCGGACGGGAAGATCGACCACGCCCAGGACTTCTTCGGCCGCGAGGCGTTCCTGACCGTGTCCGGACAGCTCAGCGTGGAGACCTACTGCTGCGCCCTGTCGAAGGTCTACACCTTCGGCCCCACCTTCCGCGCCGAGAACTCGAACACCTCGCGCCACCTGTCGGAGTTCTGGATGATCGAGCCGGAGCTGGCCTTCGCCGACCTGGCGGCCGACGCCGCCCTGGCCGAGGACTTCCTGCGCTACATCTTCCAGGCGGTGCTGGACGAGCACCCCGACGACATGGCCTTCTTCGACGAGCACGTCCAGCCGGGCGTGGCGGCGCGCCTGGCGGCCTTCGTGGAGAAGTCCTTCGACCGCCTGACCTACACCGAGGCCGTGGCCGTCCTGGAGAAGGCGAAGGCGTCCTTCGAGTACCCGGTGACGTGGGGGATGGACCTGCAGTCCGAGCACGAGCGCTACCTGACCGAGGTCCACTGCAAGCGGCCGGTCGTGGTGACGGACTACCCGAAGGACATCAAGGCCTTCTACATGCGCCTGAACGACGACGGCCGCACCGTGGCCGCGATGGACGTGCTGGCGCCCGGCATCGGCGAGATCGTCGGCGGCAGCCAGCGCGAGGAGCGGCTCGACGTGCTCGACGCCCGCCTGAAGGCGATGGACCTCGACCCCGCGCCCTACTGGTGGTACCGCGACCTGCGCCGCTACGGCACCGTGCCGCACGCGGGCTTCGGGCTGGGCTTCGAGCGCGCGGTGATGTACGCCACGGGCGTGGCCAACATCCGCGACGTGATCCCGTTCCCGCGGGCGCCCAAGAGCGCGGATTTCTAGGGCGCGGACTTCTAGGCGGCGCGCCTTCGCGCCCGTTCTCAAACAGAGGCCCGGGCATCCGCCCGGGGCCTCGTCGCGTCGGCGTGCGCCGTTCAGCTGAGGACGGGTTCGGGCGACGCGGCCGCGATCGCCTTGCGGATCTCCGCCAGGTTCCACCGCGCGTCCTCGTTCTCCGGGTCGCGGCGCAGCGTCTCCTCCAGCACGGCGGCGGCCTCGTCCGGCCGCCCCTGTTCCCACAGGGCGCAGGCCAGGCCGTTGGCGGCCGCCGGTTCGTCGACGCGCCACTGCAGCACGTGCCGGAAGACGGCCTCGGCGTCGTCGGCGCGGCCGTCGCGGAACATCGACTCGCCCTCGCGCAGGCGGCGGGCGAGGTCCTGGGGCGTGGGCTCGATCGGCGCCACGCCGCGGGCGCGCGGCAGCGGCTCGAAGTGCAGCACGGGGTGGAAGCCCGCCACGACGATGCTCTCGAGGTCGAATTTCTGCTCGTAGCCCACCGCCTGCGGGATGCGCCACTTCCGTTTGAACACGCCCCAGTTCTGCTCGAGGGAGGCGCGGTAGTCGACCTTCGCGGCGGCGAAGCTGCGGCTGCCGAAGTGGTGCACGAAGCAGTCGCGCGCGATCAGGCACTGGTAGCCGGCCAGGAACGCGCGCAGGCAGAAGTCGGTGTCCTCGAAGTTGCCGCGCCCGAAGCGCTCGTCCAGGCCGCCGATGCGCGCCAGGAGGTCGCGCTTGATCAGCATGCAGAAGCCCACGACCCACAGCGCCGGTTCGTCCTGCCCGCGGCAGGAGTCGCCGTGCATCCGGGCGAAGAAGTCCAGGTCCCGCAGCGATTCCTGGTCGTAGCCGACCTGCGCCAGCTTCTGCGGTCCGGTGATGCTGTTGGTGACCGGGCCGACGACGCCGGCCTGGGGGTGCTGCGCGGCGGCGATCAGCCGCTCGAGCCAGCCCGGGGTCACCACGACGTCGCTGTTGAGCAGCACCAGGTGGTCGCCGCGGGCGTGGGCCAGGCCCAGGTTGTTGCCGGCGGCGTAGCCCAGGTTCTCCTGGCTGTAGATGGCGTGGCAGCGCTCCTGGTGCGCGGTCAGCTCGCGCAGCCAGCCGGCGGTGCCGTCGGTGCTGCCGTTGTCGACGAAGATGATCTCGTGGCGGGGCTCGGTGTGGGCCAGCAGCGAGGCGGCGCACTTCTGCGTGTACTCCAGCGCGTCGTGGCAGAGCACGATCACCGAAGCGGTCTGCGCGTCCGCGGGCTTGCGGACGTCGCGCTCGAAGCGCAGGCGCGGCGGCGCGTACTGGCGCAGCCGGAAGTCCGGGGCCGCCACCGCCTTCCAGTCGAGGTCGCGGTAGTAGTCGGGAGTGATCCGGTCGCGCCAGCGCGCGTTCAGCAGCGCGATGTTCCGGTCCAGCTTCGAGAAGCGTTCGGGGCCGCTCTGCGACTCGTGGTGCACGACGACGCTCTCGGGCCGGTAGACCAGCCGCCAGCCGGCCTCCTCCAGCTTCAGGCAGAGGTCGACGTCCTCGTTGCCGTTCCAGTAGGCCTCGTCGAAGCCGCCGGCGGCCTCGAAGGCCTCGCGGCGCACCAGCAGGCAGGCCGCGGTCAGGCAGCGCACGACCATGGCCTTGTCGGCGGCCGGGGAGTCGGCGGGCTTGCCGTAGGCGAGGTGCTGCCCGCCCAGCAGCGGGCCGGCGGGCGAGTCGCCCTGCACCAGCGCGACGCCGGCGTGCTGGACGGTGCCGTCGGGGAACAGCAGCTTCGAGCCGACCGCGCCGACGTAGGGATCGTGGTCGAGGGTCCAGACCAGGGGCTCGAGCCAACCCTCGGTGACCTCGGTGTCGTTGTTCAGGAACAGCAGCAGGTCGCCGCCGGCGGCGGCCGCGCCCTGGTTGCTGGCCCGGGCGAAGCCGAGGTTCTCCGGGTTCAGCACGGCGCGGATCTCGCCGCGCTCGTGCAGGTTCCGCAGCCACGCCGCCGAACCGTCGGTCGAACCGTTGTCCACCACGACGATCTCGACTCCCGCCGGCGCGTGACGCCGCAGCGCGTCGAGGCAGGCTTCGGTCAGCTCGCGCTTGTTGAACACGGGAATGACGATCGAAACGCGATTGGCGTGCAGGCCGGTCATCTCTGCCTCCGGGATCGGGATGCTCCATCGGAACCTGATGGATCCAGGAGAGCAAATCCCCGGCCACCCCCGTGGCCGTCCCGTTTTCCAGAAAAGACGTCAACGCGTTGATTGGCAACAAGATGGAGATACCGACCTGCAGGGAGGATCGTCACCCCCGGCCGCCCACCGCCTGGGATCTGGCCACGGCCTGGCCCGAATCGCCCCGGCCGGTAAAAGCAAACCCTCCGGTCACACGAGGTGACCGGAGGGCGTCCGTCGCCAGGACCGTGCCTACCTGTCGCGTGGGAAGTCGGGTGCCTTCGGCAGCGCCGGCCGATCCTTCATCGCCGCCAGCACCTCCTGCACCGCCCGCTCGAGCTGCGGGTCGCGCCCGCGATTGACGTCCTCGGGCAGGTTTTCGACCACGATGTCGGGATCGACGCCGTGGTTCTCGACGTCCCACTCGCCCTCGAGGTTGAACAGGCCGAACTCGGGGAAGGTCACCAGCCCGCCGTCCATCAGCGGGATCCGGCTGCTGATGCCGATCAGGCCGCCCCAGGTGCGGGTGCCGACGACCTTGCCCAGCCCGTACTTCTTGAAGTAGTAGGGCAGGGCGTCGCCGCCCGAGCCGGCGTGCGAGTTGCTGACCATGACCAGCGGCCCGTGGAAGGCCGTGCCCGGCGTGCGCCAGTCCCGGCCGTAGCGGGGCTTCCAGAGATTCAGGATGTCCTGGCCCAGGATGTTCAGCAGGAAGTCGGGGATGAAGCCGCCGCTGTTGAAACGCTCGTCGATGATCAGGCCTTCCTGGCGCACCTGCGGGTAGTAGGCCTGGGCGAAGGCCTGCACGCCGTCGACCGCGGTGTCGGGCAGGTGGAGGTAGCCGACCTTGCCGCCCGACAGCTCGGCCACCTTGCGGCGGTTGCCCTCGACCCAGCGGACGTAGCGCAGCCCGGTCTCCGAGGCGATCGGCACGACGGCGACCTCGCGCTTCTCGCCGTCGGGCTTGTCGGCCACGGTCAGGACGGTGCGGACGTCGACCTTGTTCTCGAACAGGGAGTAGGGGTTCGTCGGGGCCTGCAGCGGCTTGCCGTCCACGGCCAGCAGGTAATCGCCCTCGCGGACCTCGATGCCCGGGCCGAACAGGGGCGTGCGCTGGTCCTCGTTCCAGTCGCGTTCGGTCAGGATGTTCACCAGCCGGTAGCGGCCCGAGCCGGCGTCGAGCCGGAGGTCGGCGCCCAGCAGGCCGACGCCCACCGGCTTGGCCCTCGGCGCCTCGTCGCTGCCGTTGACGTAGGCGTGGCCGGCGCCCAGCTCTGCGATCAGCTCGCCCAGGATGTAGTCCAGGTCGCGGCGGTCGGTCACGTAGGGAACCAGCTGGCCGTAGCGCTCGTGCATGCGGTCCCAGTCGACGCCGTGCATGCCCGGGTCGTAGAAGAAGTCGCTCTCCAGGCGCCAGGCGTCGTGGAACATCTGCCGCCACTCGGCGCGGGGGTCGCTGCGGGCCTTCATCTCCGCGACGCGCAGCGGCTTCTCGGCCGGCTTCTGGTCGGCGGCCGCGGCGACGATGCCGTAGGTCTTGCCTTCCCGGTAGAGGAGCTTCGCGCCCTTGGCGTCCAGCTCGAACCCGTCGGCCTTGGCGAGCACGGTCTCGGCCTCGCGCTTCTCGAGGTCGAAGACCATGATCTGGTTGTCGTCGCCGTCCGGGCCGGCCTTCAGGTAGAACAGCTTGCCCTCGGCCGCGGCCAGGTTCCGGTAGTTGCCGGGCGGCACGTCCAGGGCGACGATGCGGTTGCCGAGGCCCTCGATGTCGATGACCGTGGGCTCGACCTTCGCCTCATCGTCGTCCTTCTTCTCTTCGTCGTCCTTCTTGCCTTCTGCGGCCTTGTCTTCGTCCTTCCCGTCCTCCTCGCCCTCGACGGCGACCTCGTCGCTCTCGGGCGGGAAGGGGTGCGGCGCGTCGGCCTGCAGGGTCGTCAGGTACAGGCAGGTCGTCTCGTTCCAGTGGGGGACCTGGTCGTAGGGTCCGAAGCGTGGCTGGAAGCTGCGCTCCGAGGCGAAGTACAGGTATTTCCCGTCGGGAGAGAACGTGGGCGACGTGTCGTCGGTCATCGAGGTGGTCACGCGGCTGCGCGTGCCCTTCTCGGTGTCGAAGAGGAAGATCGAGGAGAATTCGTTGTCCTCGGCCTCGGCGAAGGCCACCCAGCGGCTGTCCGGGCTCCAGGCGGCGTCGAAGCTGCGCTCGGTGGGGCTGCGGCTGATGTCGTGCTGCTCGCCGCTGTCGGCGTCGACCCAGCGCAGCATCATGGCGGCGTCGTAGGTCAGGAGCTTGCGGCTGTCGGGCGACCAGTTCAGCCCGACGTAGTAGGTGCCGCTGCCCGAGGTCAGCCGGCGCTCCTCGCCGCTGCCGTCGCCGCGGCGCAGGGTCAGCTCGTACTCGCCGCCGGCGTCGCCGAAGTAGGCGATCCACTTGCCGTCCGGCGACCAGGCGGGCAGGATCTCGTTCACCGCGGGGGTGCCGGTGAGGTTGCGCACGTCGCCCTTCTCCGCCGGGACGGTGAAGATCTCGCCGCGGGCCGAGAAGACGGCCCGCTGCGCGTCGGGTCCGAGCCCGGAGCCGGTGATGCGGCCCGACGCCTCCACGAAGGCCGGCCGCGTGCGGAAGAAGTCGTCGCGCACGGCCACGGTCACCTTGCGCGACTTCCCGGTCGCGAGGTCCAGCACGTGCAGCCAGCCGCCGTTCTCGTAGACGATGGCGTCGTCGCCGAGGCTCGGTTCCTTGACGTCGTACTCGGGGTGGTCGGTCACCTGCCGGAAGCCGCCGCCCACGGTGTCGTAGGCCCAGATCTGGAGGCGGCCGGTGCGGTCGCTGGTGAAGTAGATCGTGTCCCCGTGCCACATCGGGTAGTTCTCGGCGCCGGGCCAGTCGGTGATCCGGGTCGTGGTGTTCTTGTCGAAATCGTGGATCCAGATGTCCTGGGCCATGCCGCCCTGGTAGCGCTTCCAGGTGCGGTTCTCCGCGGTGATGCGGTTGTAGGCGAGGCGGCGGCCGTCGGTGGACCAGCTCGCGAGGCCGCCTTCGGGCAGGGGCAGCATCTGCGGCAGGCCGCCCTCGAGCGGCACCGTCCAGAGCTGCTGCTCGCGCAGCGTGAAGCTGGTGCGCGAGCTCTGGAAGAGCACCGACTTGCCGTCGGGCTGCCAGCCGATGACGCGGTCCCACAGCGGGTGCCAGGTCAGGCGCCGAGGCTCGCCGCCGGCGGCCGGGATCACGTAGACGTCCCGGTTGCCGTCGTAGTCGCCCGAGAACGCGATCCACTCGCCGTCCGGGGAGAACTTGGGCTGCGACTCGTAGCCGACGTGGGTGGTGAGCCGGCGGGCCTCGCCGCCCGCGGCCGGTACCGTCCAGAGGTCGCCGCCCTGGACGAAGACGATGGTGTCGCCGTGGAGGTCGGGGTTGCGCAGCAGGCGCATGTCCTGCGCGTCGAATTCGGCGGCGGCGGCGGGCAGCCCCGCCGCGAGCAGGATCAGGACGGCCAGGGGCCAGGAACGCATGCTCATGATCACTCCTCGGGGATCCGGATCGGGGGATTCATCGGGACGGCTCAACCATGTTTGAACGACGAAGCGGGCGGATTGTTGCACAATCCGCCCGCGCGCAGAAGGCTCGATCCGGCCGGGATCAGCGCTTGAAGACCCGGTCCCAGAAGCTGCCCTTGACCACGGCGGCGGACAGGGCGATGGGCACCTCGCCCAGCGGCTTGCCGTCCAGCTCCGCGACGGCCTTGCCGACCACGGCGCCGGCGGCCGCGGGGGCCTCGATGCGGTCCGGCAGCTCGTAGCGCAGGGTCACGTCGCCGGTCCGGGCCTTGCGGACGCCGACCTCCAGGGGCTGCGTGAAGACCAGCCCGGCGGTCTTGAGCTTGCCGCCCTTGACCGGGAGCTGGCGGGGGCAGGAGTCGCCGGCGGCCGGCACGAGCTTCACCGGCGAATACTCCGTGAAGCTGCGGGCCAGCAGGCGGCTGGTCTCGCTGCCGCGGGCGGCGTTGGTCTTCGCGCCCATCACCACCGAGATCAGGCGCACGCCCTTCTGGGTGGCGGCCGCGGTGAGGCAGAAACCGGCCTCGACGGTGTAGCCGGTCTTGATGCCCTCCAGGCCGCGCATCTTGCCGACCAGGGGGTTGGGGTTGCGCAGCATGAACTGGCCGTTGCGGAAGGGCACCTGGTCCATCACGGCCCAGGACAGCGACTCCGGGTGGCGGCAGATCTCGCGCCCCAGCAGGGCCATGTCGTGGGCCGAGGAGAGGTCGCTCGACTGGCCGCGGGCCGGCGGCAGGCCGTGCACGCTGTGGAACACGGTGTCGCGCATGCCGAGCTCGCGGGCGCGGGCGTTCATCAGCACGACGAAGGCGTCGTCGGTGCCGGCGACGTGCTCGGCCAGGGCCACGCCGGCGTCGTTGCCCGAGTGGATCGCCAGGGCCATCAGCAGGTCGCGGACCGTGAAGACCTCGCCCTCCTTCAGGTAGACCTGCGACCCGCCGATGCGGCTGGCCCGCGCGGACACCGTCACCATGTCGTCGAGCGTCAGCTCGCCGCGCGCGACGTGCTCGAGCACCACCAGCTCGGTCATCATCTTGACCATCGAGGCGGGGGCGAGGCGGGCGTGCTCGTTCTCGGCGAACAGGATCTCGCCGCTGCGCTCCTCCATGACGATGGCGGAGGAGTAGGCGCCGGACACGGCGGCGGCGGCGGCGGCGGCGGGGAGCAGGCACGTGACGATCAGCAGGGCGGCGATCCGGGCGTCCATCCGTGGCATGTCGGTCCTCGCGAGTCGGGGGTGTGAGGTCGTGGCGCCCGTCCGTGGCGCACCGCGCAAGTTATCCGGATGCCGATGCCGATGTCAAGGAGCCGCGGCCGGATGCGGTGAACTTCTTCCCACCGGGGCCGTAAGGAGGAATGTTGCGGCTGCGTTCTTGCTTTCGCCGCCGGATTGGGCTGGAATGCGACCGTGTCCCGGACGGGTCCGGCACGGCGAGGGAGCGGTCATGCGGTTCGGCTGGTACATCGCGGTGGTCGTGGCGGCGGGTCTCGCCGCCGGCTGCGGGCACGCGCCGGCGCCGCCCCTGCGCTACGACGACGCCTGGCGCTGCGAGGCGCCCGCCGATTCCCTCGGTTACGAAGCCGTCCGCGCCCTGTCGCCCGCCGCCCGCGAGCACCGGCACGCGTCGGCCGCGTCCTGGCGGCGGCTCGCCGCGGCGACCCGCGACGACGCCGAACGGTTGCGCGCCCTGGTCACGGCGGTCGCGCTCGCGCCCGACGTGCCCGAGCACGGCTTCGCCCTGGCCGAGGCCGCCGGCCGCGTCGGCGATGCGGCGCGGGCCCTGGCGGCGCTCGACGCGGTCGAGCCGGCCCTCGGGGAGCTGCCGGTCGCGGCGAGGCGCGCGGCGCGCCTGCGGCTGGCCCTGGCCCGCGGCTGGCTGCACCGCGACCGCGGCCGCTGGACGCTGGCCCACGCCTGGGCCGACAGCGCGGCCCGGATCGCGCCCGCCGAACGCGAGGTCCGCATGCTGCAGGGCCTGTGCCGGGCCGCGCACGGCGACCTGCGGGGTGCCTACAACATCTCGCGCGACATCGAGAACAAGGAGTACTTCCGCTTCGAATGGCGGTGGATCCGGGGCGTCGCCGAGCTGGCCCGCGGCGACGCCGAGAACGCCTACTACTGGCTGCGCGACACGCGGCCCGAAGTCCCCTGGTCCGCCCGCTTCCATCGCGACCTGGCCCTGGTCTGCGAACGCGTCGGCGACCCCGTGGAGGCCCGCCGCTTCTTCACCTACAGCCACGACGCGCTCGGGCTGGGGCCGGGCACCTGCCCGGGCACCGTCGACGTCCTGGTCGACGAGGGGCGCGCAGAACCCGGACGCCGCCCCGTCTGGATCGCCTTCGGACGCCTGCTGGCAGCCGGTTCGCCCTACGGCTGGGCCCTGGCGGCATCCGACAGCTTCGCGGCGGCGGCCGTGCCCGCCGCCCGCGTCGCCTGGGCCGACCGCGCCGTGGACGCCTACGGGGTCTGCATCCGCCTCGACGATCACCAGGAGCAGTGCCGGGCCGGGCGCGGGCTGCTGTACGCGCAGATCGGCGCCGACGAGCTGGCGCTGGACGACCTGCGGCGCGTCCTGACCGCCCGGCGGGAGCGCGGCGAAAGGGGGGGGGAGCTCGCGGCGACGTACGGGCGCCTGCTGAACCGGACCGGCCGGGTCGAAGCCGCGGAGGAATGGCTGCGCGAGGCGCTGGCCGCGGCGCCGCAGCGGGCGGAGATCTGGAGCGATCTGGGCTACGCGCTGATCATGACCGGGCGCGCGTCGCAGGGGGAGGAGGCGTTGGACCGCGCCTTGGCCCTGGATCCCGGCCTGGCGGCCGCCTGGTTCAACCGTGGGCTGCACCGCTACCAGTCACGCCGCTGGAGCGAGGCGGCGGACGACTTCACCCGCGCCCTGGAGCTCGCGCCCGACCACCCCGACATCCCGCCCCTGCTGCAGCAGGCCCGTGCCCGCGCCCGGCAGTGAGCCCGACGGTCACCGGGCGACCGGGCTGCGGTCGTGCCGCCGCCACGCCTTGGCGATCAGCCACAGGTTCAGCCCCACGATCGCGAGCATGAGCGCGCGCGCTCCCCACAGGTAGGGGATGTTCGCTTCCGCCTCATCGTGCATGAGCAGCTTGGGCACGGCGTCCTGGTACGTCCAGACGCCCAGGATGGCCAGCATGTAGAGCGGCGTGACGTACCTGATCACGAACTTGAAGAAGCCCGGGACCTTCAGCTGCGCCCCCTTGTGCATCTCCTGCCAGCCACGCTCGACTCCGAACACCCATCCGAAGATGATCACCTCGATGACGCCGAACACGACCAGGCCGAACGTGCCTGCCCAGAAGTCCATCTCGTCCATGAAGCCGTAGCGGAAGAACGCCACCACGGCGACCGTGCCCGCCAGCAGCACGGCGAAGACCGCGTTGACGGACCTCACGCGCGACCACTTGAACTCGTCCTCGACGAAGGCGACCGCCGGCGACAGCAGCGCCACCGACGAGGTGATGCCGGCGATGAACAGCAGCAGGAACCACATCGCGCCCAGCATCTGGCCCAGCGGCAGCTGCTGGAAGATGACGGGCATGGCGACGAAGCCGAGGTCGAAGGAGCCGGCCGCCGCGATCTGCTGCGTCTCGGCGATGCCGAAGAAGGCGACCGCGGCCGGGATCGCGATGGTGCCGCCGAGGATCACCTCGGCGAACTCGTTGGTCATCGTCGTGGCCAGGCCGTTCAGGGTGACGTCGTCCTGCTCGCGCACGTACGAGGCGTAGCAGTTGATCATCCCCTGGCCCAGGCTGAGCGTGAAGAAGATCTGGCCGGCCGCCGCCAGCCAGACCGAAGCCCGTCCGAGCAGGGCGAAGTCCGGCTGCCAGACGAAGGCCAACCCTTCGGCCACGTTGCGCTCCGGGAAGGCCGGGTCCGGCGCCCCCATGGTCAGCACGCGCACCGCCAGCACGATCGCGAACACGAACAGCACCGGCAGGCCGTACTTCGCCAGCACCTCGATGCCGCGGGAGATGCCGCGCGCCAGGAAGAACCAGTTGAAGATCAGGGACAGCGCCAGGAAGGCGACGGCGGGCAGGACCGAGGCGAAGAACTCGTTCGGGGCGACGCCTTGATAGCCCTGCAGGAAGCCGCTCATGGCTTCGCGCGAGGTGTTGCCCCAATAGGCGCCGGTGCCGGAGAACCAGCTGAAGGCCAGGGTCCAGGATTCGATGAAACAGTAATAGATGCCGATGGTGAAGGGCAGGAAGATGCCGAAGGCGCCGAGGTACTTGGCCAGGGGATGCTTCCACATCAGGTGGAACATGCCGGGCGTGGAGCCGTGGCCGCGGGCTCCGCCGTAGCGGCCCGTGGTCCACTCGACCCACATCAGCGGGATGCCCAGCAGCAGCAACGCGATGAAGTAGGGGATCATGAAGGCGCCGCCGCCGTTGTCGGCCGCCTGGCGCGGGAAGCGCAGGAAGTTGCCCAGCCCGATGGCGTTGCCCGCCATGGCCAGGATCAGCCCGATGCGCGTGCCCCACTGCGCGCGCGCGCCGCCGTCGGCGGCCGCCAGGTCCGCCTTCTTGCCCAGCCGCAGGATGCGCGAGAAGGCGAACCAGGTGAAGCCGATGATCGTGCCCCAGGCCAGGAACATGAACAACAGGGACATGCGCGGCACCTCCTGCGTGGTAGCGGGTCGCGGCGGGTACGGACAGGGATCGTAGCGGGAGGGTCCCGCAGCGTCAACGCCGCAGCGGGCGAGTAGGCGGGAATCAGCGGGACGGCGCGCCGGCTGCCGCGGCCTTCGGAACCGTCGCGGGCGCGTCGCGCATGTAGGCGCCCAGTCGCCAGAACAGCAGCGCCAGGCAGAGGGCGCCGCCCACCAGGTCGGCGCCGGCCATGCCCAGCCAGCCCCCCTGCAGGGCGCCCAGCTTCAGGCCCACCCAGACGCCGGCGGGCTCCAGCAGCACGCGCATGCCGAAGTTCGGCAGCATGCCCATCATCCCGTTGCCCTGGGCGTGGAACCAGAAGGCCGTGATGTTCACGATGCTGAGCATCGGCCGCGCCAGGGTCACCCAGCGGGCCAGCCCGACGCCGGCGGCGATGACCGTCGGCTCGTCCGTGAAGATCCGCAGCGCCCAGGCCGGGAACAGGATCACGGGCAACGAGAGGACGCCCATGAGGATCAGGGCGTAGCGCAGCGTCAGCAGGGTCGTCTCGCGGACCCGGTCGCGGCGGCCGGCCCCGTGGTTCTGGCCGACCATGATCATCATGCTCATCGAGATGCCGAGCGTCGGCAGGAACACGAAGCTCAGCAGGCGCGTGCCGGCGCCGAAGGCGGCGATGGCGTCGGTGCCGTAGCCGGTGAGCATGTCGGTGATCACGTAGGCCGACAGAGGCATCGAGAGGTTGGCCACGAAGGCCGGCGCCGAGACGTTGGCCCAGCCGCGCAGCAGGGCGGGGCTCCAGGACCAGGCGTCGCGTTCGTAACGCATGCGGCGGCGGGGGTTGCGCAGTTCGCGCAGCACCATCAGCGAGGCGAACAGGAAGCTGACGGCCGTGGTCACCGCCGCGCCGGCCACGCCCAGCTCGGGGAACGGCCCCGGCCCGAAGATGAACAGCGGGTCCAGCACGACGTTCAACGCGAGCGCCACGGCCATGACCTTGAACGGGTAGATCGTGTCGCCCTCGCCGCGGAACAGGGAGTTGAGCACCATCGGCAGCAGCGAGAACACCGACGAGGCGAACGCCACCTGCGTGTAGAGGATCGCGCCCTCGGTGACGCCGGCCTCCGCGCCCATGCGCCGCAGCGCAGCGGGCGCCAGCAGCAGGCCCAGCGGCGTGATGACCGCCGCGAAGATCCCGATCACGATCAGGGCGTGCCAGAGGAAGTTGCGCAGCTGCCGCTCGTCGCCGCCGCCGATCAGGCGCGAGACCAGCGAGGTCGCCCCCTGGCCGAGCGCGCCGGCGACCGAGTGGATCAGGTAGGCGATCGGGAACGACAGCGACACCGCCGCCATCGCCTCGCGGGAGTAGCGCCCCAGGTAGAGCATGTCCACCAGCCCGAAGGCCGTGACCAGGACCATGGCCATGATCATCGGCACGCTCAGGCCCAGCAGGGTCCGGTCGACCGGCCCCTCCAGGATGGGGTTGCCGGCGCCGGGTTCGCGGCTGCCGGCGGCGCGCAGGCGGGCGAGGAAGGACGGCATCGGGGCTCGCGATCGGTTCGGGACGGGTCGGCGAGGGCACAAGTAAGCACATCGGCCGGCGGGGTGCCAGGAAGCGTTCCCGCGTTGCCGGACGCCGCGACTGACGGGCCGATTTATCGCTGGCCCGGATTCGGGCGTTGTGGGATCATCGCTCCGTATCGCCCTCGATGGGGTGCCCGGGCCGGAGCCGTTCCGTCGGCGCACCCGGATGGGGTCCACTGACATGAGCGAGCGATCCTGGTCGGTCACGGCTGCGCGCCTGCCGCGCGGCTCCGGTTCCGTCCCTGGCGCCCCGGCGGCGCTCGGCGGACGGGTCTTCGTTCCACCTGCAGCAAATCGCCACATCGTCGTTCCGGGCGCCGTCGGAGGGTTGCTCGTCGTCGTCGTCGCATCGTGACGGTCCTGTCCATGGGGGGATGCTACCAGGGGAGGCGGCCATGAACTTCGAACTGAGATACGACGGGGATCATGACATCATCAGGGGCCGGGTGCATGAGAAGCTGGACGCCGCCGTCGCGAAGGCCATGGCAGCCGATCTGGCGCAGCTCGTCCGCGAGCACGGGTGCCGCCGCTTCCTGAACGACCTGCGCGAGGCGCAGGTCACCTCCTCGACGCTCGAGCTCTACTCGATCCCCAGGATCATGAAGGGGGCCGGGCTGCCCGGCAGCACCAAGCGCGCCCTGGTCGTCGCCGAGATCACGCCGGATTTCGTCTTCCTGGAGACCGCGTCGGTGAACGCCGGCAACCAGGTCAAGCTGTTCACCGATCCCGAGGCGGCGCTCGCATGGCTGAAGGGATGAGGGAACCGGTCCACAGGCCTGATCGGCGCTACCGGATCCGCCGGCGAGGCTGAATGGGCGAGCGCACGGCCGCTCATCGTGCGGATCGAGGTCCGGCAGCAACCGTTCGGCTCGAAGGGCTACATGATGATGCTGACGATCACGTCCATCTTGGGGCCCTTCTTCTAGTTCACGCTGTATCCAATCGATTTCGGCTCATCGCGATCGCGCGCCGGCTGCCCGGACGCCCCATCCAGCCAGTCGACCGGAAATGCCTCCGGCAACGCCACCATGTCCAGGATCGCGGCGATCAGCTCCCCGTGCTCGCCCGCGCGCTGCTCGTTGCGGTATTCCCAGACGATGACGCCGTCCGGCGTCACCTCCAGCGCGCGCCCGTTGTCGGACTCGACGATCAGGGTGTTGCCGCTGAGCAGGCGCTGGGCGGAGCCGCAGGTCGCGGAGAACAGGCGGTGGTCGGGTCCATCGGCGTACCGCCAGACGATCTCCTGCGTGAGCGGGTCCACCTCCAGGACCTGCGAACGGCCGCCGCGCCCCAGGTTGTCGAACAGCAGGAGGCGCCCGGTCGGCAGCAGGGTCGGCTGGTGCTGCTTCACCCAGGGGCCGGTCAGGGCCCAGACGACCGTCCCGCGACGGGGGTCGAGGATGGCCAGGGCGTTCAGCTCGCGGATCGAGGTCAGGATGTTCCCCCGTGCGAAGATCGGGGACAGGCGGGAGAGGGACCCGTCCAGCAGCTCCAGGGTGTTGGTGTGGAAGACGTCGCCGCCGGCCGGCGCCGCGTCCAGCAGCGAGGCGAACGGCGACGACTCCAGGGCGGCGAGCAGCGGGACCCGTCGTTCGAACTTCCCCTCGGGGCTCAGCACCGTGAAGTAGTCCAGCAGCGCGGGCTCGTCGCCGCCGAAGCGCGGCGCGAGTTCCGCCTCGCGCGTCAGCACCCAGATGCGGCCGTCGTCGTCCACGTGCAGGTCGTGGTGGCAGTGGCCGGGGTAGGCCCAGAGCAGGCGCGAATCCCGGTCCAGCCGGACCAGGCCGTGCCCCTCGTAGATCGCGAGGATGCCGCCGTCGGGAAAGAGATGGGCCCGCCGCCAGCAGCCGGTGGCGTTGTTGCGGCCCGGGGGCAGGAAGGCGTCCGGGTCGGTGGCCGCCACGTCGCGGTAGTCGAGGTGCCAGCGGTGCCGCACCTCGCCCGCGCGCGTCATCAGCAGCGCCTCGGGCGCGTGTCCGGACACGAAGAACATGAGTTCGCGGCCGCTGCGGGCGGGGTCGTGCTGCGTCACGCCGGAGCGCGGCGGCGGCGGCCGGGAGCCGCCGACGTAGCCGAGGCTCAAGAGCTTGCGGGCCGCGGCGCGCTGGACCCGGCTCAACGCGTGGTCGTCGGCGTCGGCGTCCATGACGGACCACTGGCCGGGCAGGTCGTGTCCGGGAGGCGGGGGGTTCAGGCGGCGCGCGGCGGCGTCGGCGAAGCGCATCGGGAAGGAATCGCGGCCGCCGACCAGGACGGCGGCGACGACGGCGGCGGCCAGGATCGCGATCGCCCACGGCAGGGCGGCCGCCCGGCGAGGGGGGCGCGCGTCCGCCGTGCGATGCCGACCGCGTCGGAACATGGGCGATCATCCGATCTCTGGCGCCGGAAACGATGCGTGGCGCAGCATAGCACAGCCGCCGGGGCGCGGTCATGCCGCAACGGATGCCTGGAGGCCCCGCGGACTTGACGCCCCCGTTCTCTTGACGACCCCCGCCCCCGCCCTTATCGTGCGCGGATACCCGCCCCCCGAAAGGACGCCCCGGCGCCATGCCCCGCACCATCGCCGTCACGACGGCGCTGCTGGTCTGCAGCAACGTCTTCATGACCTTCGCCTGGTACGCGCACCTGAGGAACCTGTCGCACCGGCACTGGCTCGTCGCCGCGCTGGTCAGCTGGGGGATCGCGCTGTTCGAATACCTGCTGCAGGTGCCGGCCAACCGCATCGGCCACGCCGCGTTGAACCTGGGGCAGCTCAAGATCCTGCAGGAGGTCGTCACCCTGGCGGTCTTCGTGCCGTTCTCGGTCCTGTACATGAAGGAGCCGCTCCACCGGGACTACCTGTGGGCGGCGCTCTGCATCCTGGGCGCGGTGTTCTTCGTCTTCCGTCACCGCTTCGCGGCCTGAGCCCGCGCCCCCACGACGATCCCCACGGGAGGTCCCATGTCCGACAAGCAGTGGCCCGCGCCGCCCGAGATGCGCATCGACACCGACAAGACCTACCACGCCGTCATCGCCACCGGGCGCGGCGAGATCGAGGTGGAACTGCACGCCGAGCACGCTCCGCGCACGGTCAACAACTTCGTGTTCCTGGCCCGCGAGGGCTTCTACGACGGCGTCGTCTTCCACCGGGTCATCGACGACTTCATGATCCAGGGCGGCGACCCCACCGGCACCGGCCGCGGCGGCCCGGGCTACAAGTTCGGGGACGAGTGCCGCGGCAACCCGCTGCGCCACGGCGCCAAGATGATCTCGATGGCCAACTCCGGCCCCGACACCAACGGCAGCCAGTTCTTCATCACCCACTGCCCGCAGCCCCACCTCGACGGCCGCCACACGGTCTTCGGCACGGTGGTCCGCGGCCACGACGTCGTGGACGCCGTCCGCCAGGGCGATGCCATGACCCGGGTCGAGATCCGCGAGCAGCTCAAGGAGGGCGTCGAATGAAGGCGCCGCGCACATCTCTCGTCGGCCTGGCCGTCGCCTGCGCCTTCACCGCCGCGTTCGCCGGCGGCTGCGCCACCGTCGGCCACGAGTTCCCCTCCTCCGGCGTCGCGCAGATCCGCATGGGCCAGACCACGCAGCAGCAGGTGAAGGAGCTGTTCGGCGAGCCCTGGCGCACGGGCGTCGAGGACGGCCGGCCGACCTGGACCTACGGCCGCTACCGCTACAAGCTTTTCGGCGAGACCCAGACCAAGGACCTGATCGTGCGCTTCGACGAGCAGAGCCGGGTGCACTCGTACACGTTCAGCACGACCGAGCCGCGGTAGGCCCGGCGGCGGAAACAAGGAACCCGGGCCGGCGGCGGCCCGGGTTCTCTTTGTGACGCGATGACCGCGCTCAGCCCAGCTGCTTGAAGACCTTCGCGATGCGCTTGACGGCCCAGTTGACGTCCTTGCGGGTGATCGTCAGGGGCGGCGCGATGCGGATGACCTTCTCGTGCGTCTCCTTGCAGAGCAGCCCTTCGGCCATCAGCGCCTCGCAGTAGGGCCGCGCGGGCCGGTCCAGCACGACGCCGATCCACAGGCCCGTGCCGCGCACGGTCTTGATGCTCTTGGCGTCGATCTTCTTCAGCTCGGCCATGAAGTGCTCGCCCTGCTTGAGCGAGTTCTCGACCAGCTTCTCCTCGACGATGACCTTGAGCGCCTCGCGCGCGACGGCGCAGCCCAGCGGGTTGCCGCCGAAGGTCGAGCCGTGGTCGCCGGGATGGAAGACGTCCATGACCTCGTCGTCGGCCAGGAAGGCGCTGACGGGGTAGAACCCGCCGCTGAGCGCCTTGCCGACGATCATCCCGTCGGGCTTCACACCCTCCCACTCGTGGGCGAACATCCGGCCGGTGCGGCCCAGGCCGCTCTGGATCTCGTCGACGATCAGCAGCACGTTGTTCGCGCGGCAGATCTCCTCGGCCTTCTTCAGGAAGCCCCGCGGCGGCATCACGATGCCGGCCTCGCCCTGGATGGGCTCCACCAGGAACGCGCAGGTGTCGGGCGTGATCGCCGCGGCCAGCGCGGCCGCGTCGCCGAAGGGGACGACCTTGAAGCCGGGCGTGAAGGGCCCGAACCCGTCGCGGTACTGCGGCTCGGTGCTGAAGCCGACGATGGTCGTGGTGCGGCCGTGGAAGTTGTCGGCGCAGACGATGATCTCGGCCCGGTCGGCGCGGATGCCCTTGACCTTGTAGCCCCACTTGCGGGCGGCCTTGACCGCCGTCTCGACGGCCTCGGCGCCGGTGTTCATCGGCAGCGCGCGCTTGAAGCCCGTCAGTTCGGTCAGCTCGCGGGTGAAGTGGGGGAGCTGGTCGTTGCGGAAGGCGCGGCTGGTGAGGGTCACGCGGGCGGCCTGGCGTCGGAACACCTTCAGCAGGCGCGGGTGGCAGTGGCCCTGGTTCACCGCGCTGTAGGCGGCCAGGCAGTCCAGGTAGCGCTTCCCCTCCACGTCCTCCACCCAGATGCCGTCGGCCCGCGCGATCACGAGATCCAGCGGATGGTAGTTGTGAGCGCCGTACCGGTCCTCCAACTCGATGTACTTGCGGGTCTTCATCGCGGCCTCCAGGCAGGTGATGGGTTCGCGCCCTGTGCGGGCCATGTATGGACAGCGGCGGCGCCGCGTCGCGCCCAAGATACGAGGCGCCCCGACGCCGCTCAAATTCAAATGGATCCGGCCGCGAAATTGTCCCTGTCCATGCGGTGTTGCGACTTGGATCCGCACATCCTGCCGGGACCGGGGGCGCGCTCCGGGCGCCTCCTGCGCCCGGAGCGCTTGGCCCTCCGGCCCCTCCGCCATCCTGGCTGCGGGGCCTCCAGGACGCCCCGGTCGCGGCAGGATGTGCGGATCCAAGTCGAACAGCGGCATGGGCGCGGGCAGGCACAATTTCGTGGCCAGAACCAATTTTCTACTTGAAATAACAAAGAACTTGAATTATTAAAGTATCTGCGCCGCGGGATCCAAGGATGGACACCGCAGGCGCGGTCGGCTCGGCCGACCCGACAGCCAGGTCGATGGCGTGAGAGACCGCCGGGTCCGGACGGAGCGCCGGTGAAGGCCGCGGACCCTGTTCACAGGGCGGGGAAGGATCCCCGACCGGCACCCTCTCGGGGGGCCGCGCAGGCAGGATGCCGGCGCGGTCCTCCTGACGCCGCGACCCCGAGCACGAGGCGGACCACGGAGGCAAGGAGGCCCCAGCGTGCGCCGCGACCCGCCGTCCCCGCCGCCCGGCGGTGACGGCCAGCCCATCGTGCCGCCGACGCCCCTGGCTCCGTTGATCCACGGCCGGGTGCGGCTGCTCGTCATGTCCCACCTGATGCGGTCCGGCGCGACCGCGTTCACCGAGCTGCGGGCCCTGCTGGGCCTGACCGACGGCACGCTGTCGGTCCACCTCGCCACCCTCGAGCAGGGGGGGGCCGTGGAGATCGTCAAGGAGTTCGTGGGGAAGAAGCCGCGGACCGTGGTCCGGCCGACGCCGGCCGGGCGCGAGATGTTCGCGCGCTACGTCGCCGAGCTGAAACAGGTCGTCCCCGGGCTCTCGCCCGGGGACGCTTGACGCGATCGCGGTCGCGCGGCTCAGTCGTCCATCGCGCAGGGCAGGTAGAAGCGGCCGGCGTACTCGTCGACCATCCGCTCGGTGCTGAAGCGCGGGGCCACCGAGCTCATGGCGTGCCCCATGCGCTCGATCCAGGCGCGGGGCAGGCCGTCGGGACCGCGGTCGTAGAACATCGGCACCACGACCTTCTCGAGCAGCTCGAACAGCTCGTCGGCGTCGCGGGCGTCCTGCGTGGCCTCGTCCACGCCGTGGTCGTCGCCGAAGGCCCAGCCGTTGCGCCCGTCGTACCCCTCGCACCACCAGCCGTCGAGGACCGAGAGATTCAGGGCGCCGTTGGCGGCCGCCTTCATGCCCGAGGTGCCGCTGGCCTCCAGCGGGCGGCGCGGCGTGTTCAGCCAGATGTCCGCGCCCTGCACCATGCGGCGCGCCAGGGCGATGTCGTACCCTTCCAGCAACACCAGCCGGCCGCGCAGCGCCGGGATGCGGGACAGCTCCCAGACGCGCTGGATCAGCAGCTTGCCCGGCTCGCTGCGCGGGTGGGCCTTGCCGGCCATCAGCATCTGCACGGGCCGGTCGGCGTTCGTCAGCAGCCGCACGAAGCGGTCGGGATCGCTCATCAGCAGCGTGGCCCGCTTGTACTCGGCGAAGCGGCGGGCGAAGCCGATGGTCAGCGTGTGCGGTTCGAACACGCGGGCGACGTCGGCGATCTCCGCCACCGGCGCCCCGTTGCGCTCGAGCTGGCGCTGCAGGCGCCGACGGACGCCCTCGATCAGTTCGGAGCGCAGGTGCTCGTGCACCCGCCAGAGCCGATCCGGCGCCGGCGCGCCGGCGCCCGCCTCGCGCCGCAGGGTTTCGATCTCCGGCGCCGTCCAGCTGGGCAGGTGCACGCCGTTGGTCACGCTGGTGATGGGCACCTGGGCGACCGTCCGGTCGGGCCAGAGGTGCTGCCACATCCCGCGCGACACCTCGCCGTGCAGGGCGCTGACGCCGTTGGCGAAGCGCGACAGGCGCAGGGCCAGCACCGTCATCTCGAAGCGCCCGTGGGGGTCGCCGGGATCGGTCAGGCCCAGGCCGATCAGCCGCTCGACCGGTTCGTCCATGCCCGCGGCCAGGGGACGCAGGTACTGCATGACGTGGGCGACCTCGAAGTTGTCGTTCCCCGCGGGCACCGGCGTGTGGGTCGTGAAGACGCAGCCCGCGCGCACCGACGCCGCGGCCCGCTCGAAAGTCTGGCTCCCGTCGACGACGTGCCGACGCAGCTGTTCGAGGCAGAGGAACGAGGAGTGGCCCTCGTTGAGGTGGCAGACCGCGGGCGCGATGCCCATGGCGCGCAGGGCGCGCAGGCCGCCGACGCCCAGCAGGAACTCCTGGCGGACGCGCGTGTCCTCGTTGCCGCCGTAAAGGTGCCCGGTGATGATGCGGTCCTCGGCGCTGTTGCCGGGCACGTCGGTGTCCAGCAGGTACAGGGGGACCCGCCCCACGCTCACCTTCCAGACGCGGGCCAGCACCTTGCGTCCGGGATACGGCAGCGACAGCGTCAGGGGGTCGCCGTGCTTGTCGTGCACCAGGGCCATGGGCAGCTGTTCGAACTCGTTCGCCAGGTAGACCTCGTGCTGGCGGCCGGCCAGGTCCACCTCCTGGTGGAAGTAGCCGTAGCGGTAGGCCAGCCCGACGGCGACCAGTGGCAGGTCGCGATCGCTGGCGGCCTTCAGGTGGTCGCCGGCGAGGATGCCCAGGCCGCCGGAGTAGATGGGCAGGGACTCGTGGATGCCGAACTCCGCGCAGAAGTAGCCGATCAGGCGCCCTCCGAAGTCCAGGTCGATCGGCGGCTCGCCGCCGCCCAGGTAGGCCCGCTGGCGGTCGCGCACCGCCGCGAGCCGGGCCGTGAAGTCCGCGTCGTCGGCCAGGGTCGCCAGCCGCGCCGCATCAAGGGCCGCGATGACGGCGAGGGGGTTGTGCCGGCCGCTCTTCCAGAGGACGGGGTCCAGCTCGATCATCAGGCGCGTCGCCTCGGCGTCCCAGGTCCACCAGAGGTTGTGCGCGATCTCGTACAGCGGCGCCAACGACGCCGGCAGGGAGCGTTCGGGTCCGAAGCGCTCGGTCACGGACATGGGGACTCCTCGTCGATCGGCAGTCTGGGACGTCCACCCCCGTGCGGGGCGGTTCGGCCGGGGAAGATAACCCGGGGACGACGCGTCGCGCCAGCCCGGAGACGAGCTTGTCATCGGCCCGCGTTCAGAAGAGTTGAGGCGGTTCCAGGCGGGGGGCGTCGCCGAGGGTGTGGCCTTCCAGGCGCAGCAACTGGGCCTTGACCGACAGGCCGCCGGCGAAGCCGACCAGCGCGCCGTCCGAGCCGACCACGCGGTGGCAGGGGATCAGGATGGGCAGGGGGTTCTGGCCGACGGCCTGGCCGACAGCCCGCACCGCGCCGGGCCGCCGGATCTCGGCGGCCACCTGCTTGTAGGTGCGCAATTTCCCGCAGGGGATCGCCAGCAGACGGCGCCACACCGCCGCCTGGAAGGGCGTGCCGTGCGGGTCCAGCGCCAGGTCGAAGGCCTCGCGGCGTCCGGTGAAGTATTCGGCGAGTTGGGAGCGCAGGGGCTCGAACGAGGCGTCGTCCTCGAGCAGGCCCGGCTCGTCCCCGAGCGACCGCGCGACGGCGTGGGCGTGGATGTGGTATTGGTAGGCGCGGGGCAGGAATTCCAGGCGCACGAGCCCGTCGTCGCCGGCGACTGCCAGCAAGGGATCCAGGACGGTCCGCAACAAGGCGTAACGCAGCATGGTCCACCCGCCGTCGGTGATCCCGGCCGCGGCTCGGGACCGCGGCCGGCGTCGGTGCGGATCATAGCAGACCCGCGGCCGGCGGGGAAGGGGTCGCCGTTTGAAACTGCTGTCCTGGCACGACGTTGGCGACCATCCCGCCTGGCGGTCCGGCGACGTGGCCGACCTGCGGCCGGCGGCGGCCCATCGTGACGGCCACCCGCGCGGGGCGGTGTCGATGCCGGTCGCGGCCGCGACCGGGCCCGACGTGACGGACGTCGCGGCGGCCCTCGCCTCCGCCTTGCCTGCGGCGCTGCTGCCCCCTCGCCACCTGCCGCTGCTGCTGGTCGGGGACGAGGCCGGTCTCGTCGCCGCGGCGGTGCGCTGGCTGCGCGATCGCGGCCGCGAGCAGGTCGACGGGGCGGTGCTGAAAGGGAGGGACGCGCCGCCGGGCGGGTGGGAAGTCGGAGCGGGCGATCGTGTCCTCTGGCGACCGAACGACTTCCTGGCCGCCCACGCCGACCTGCTGCCCGGACCCGACGCGGGGCCGGTCATCGATTTCGGCTGCGGCGGCGGCCGCGAAGCGGTGTGGCTCGCGGGGCGGGGCCACGAGGTGACGGCCGTGGATCATCTGCCGGACGCGCTCGCCCTCTGCGAGCGGCTCGCCCATGGACGGGGCGTCGCGGTGCGCACGCTGTGCCGGGACCTGACCGCCGCCGGCGCGGCGCCCGCCGGGCCGTGGGCGCTGGCGCTCGCGCTGCGCTTCCTGCACCGCCCCCTGCTGACGTCGCTGCCGGCGCTGCTGGCGCCCGGGGGCGTGGCGGTGGTGCGGACCTTCCGCTTCGCGCCCGACGCCGCGCGGCTGCCGAAACGGCGCTATTGCCTGGAGGCGGGGGAGCTCCTCGAGCTCTTCCCCGCCTCCCGGTTCGACATCCTGGCGCATGTGGAGGACCGCGACCCAGACGGCCGGCCCGCGGCGGGCGTGGTCGCCCGCCTGCGGGTCAATCGAGGTAGCTGACGTAGGCCGGGTTGTACATGGCGTCCTTCATGGCCTGCAGCAGGTCGTCGGGACGCGGCTTCAGCGCGAGGCCCTCGGCGTAGGCGACCTCGGCGACCGCGACCGCGATGTGCGCCGACACTCGGCGGATCTGCTGCAGGGGCGGGTACAGGCAGCCGGTCTCCAGGTCGCCCTCGGTCACCTGCTCGGCCAGCGCGTGGGCCGCCCGCGAGAACATCTCGTCGGTGATCCGCGTCGCCTCGCAGACGATCGCGCCCAGCCCCACGCCAGGGAAGATGTAGGCGTTGTTGCCCTGGCCCGACACGTGGCGCTTGCCGTCGAGCACCACCGGGTCGAAGGGGCTGCCGCTGGCGAACAGGGCGCGGCCCTCGGTCCAGGCGTAGCACTGCTCGGCCGTGCACTCGGCCTTCGAGGTCGGGTTGGACAGCGCGAAGATCACCGGCCGCTCGTTGATGCGGGCCATCGCCTCGACCAGCGGCTTGGTGAAGGTCTGCGGCGTGCCCGAGACGCCGATCAGGCAGGTGGGCTCCAGCTTGTCCACGGCCTCGGCGAGGCTGCCGATGAACGGGTGGTCGTGGGCGAAGGGCTTCTTGTGCGCCGCCAGGTCGGTGCGCGTCTTGCACACCAGGCCGGTGGAGTCCACGTACCAGATCCGCTCCATCGCCGCCCGGCTGTCCATGCCGTCGGCGACCATCGCCGAGACGATCAGCTCGCCGATGCCGATGCCGGCCTCGCCCGCGCCGAAGAACAGGATCTTCTGCTGCGACAGCGGCACGCCGGTGACCCGCAGCGACGAGAACACTCCGGCCAGGGCCACCGAGGCCGTGCCCTGGATGTCGTCGTTGAAGCTGCAGACACGGTCGCGGTACTTGGCGAGCAGGCGGAAGGCGTTGCGGTTGGCGAAGTCCTCGAACTGGATGATCGCCTTGGGGTAGACCTTCTGCACGGCGACCACGAACTCCTCGATGAACTCGTCGTAGGCGGGGCCGCGCAGGCGCTTGTGGGGCATGCCGATGTACAGGGGGTCGTTGAGCAGCTCCTCGCGGTCGGTGCCCACGTCCAGCGTGATGGGCAGCGTGTGCTCCGGGTGGACGCCCGCGCAGGCCGTGTAGAGCGTCAGCTTGCCGACCGGGATGCCCATGCCGTTGGCGCCCTGGTCGCCCAGGCCGAGGATGCGCTCGCCGTCGGTGACGACGATGATGCGCACGTCCTCCTCGGGCCAGTTCCAGATGATGTCCTCGATGCGGCCGCGGTCCTCGGCCGTGATGAACAGGCCGCGCGGCTTGCGGAAGATGTGGCCGTACTCGACGCAGGCCTGGCCGACGGTCGGCGTGTAGACGATGGGCATCATCTCGTCGAGGTTGTTCAGGATCACCTGGTAGAACAGGGCCTCGTTGCGCGACTGCAGGCCGATCAGGAAGATGTACTTGGCCAGGTCCGTCGGCTGCTTGCGGAAGTTCTCCAGCACCCGGTCGACCTGGTCCGCGATGGTGTGGACCCGCGGCGGCAGCAGGCCGCGCAGGCCGAGCGCGTCGCGCTCCTTGTCGGTGAAGGCGGAGCCCTTGTTCAGCGCGGGGTCATGCAGCAGTTCCATGCGCGTGGGGAAACCGGAGGCGTGGGAGTGCTTCTTGCGGAACATGGCCCCTGTCCTTAGCTGAGGGTGAACACGCTGTTAAGCAATTCACATCGATGTTAGACCGCGACCAGCGGAATCTCAAGGAAATGCGCCGAGATTTTCCACCGACTCCCGCCGCGGCGTCGGCAGGCCCGGATTGCAGATCCCCGGCGGGGGGGCTATCATCTGGCCGTCCCACCCCCCGACCACCGAGGAGATCCGCGTGCAGATCGGCATCCTGGGCTTCAAGTTCACCGGCAAGACCACCCTGTTCAACGCCGTCACCGGCGCCTCCCTGCCCACCGGCCAGGGGGGCGTGGAACCCCACCTCGCCGTCGGCAGGATCCCCGACCCGCGCCTCGAGAAACTGACCGCCATGTTCAATCCGAAGCGCGAAGTCCACGCCACGGTGGAATGGGTCGACGTGCCCGGCTTCGAGCCCTCGGGCGCCGCCGGTCCTGGCGAGGGCACGCGGTTCCTGGAGCACGCGCGGCGGGTCGACGCCCTGGCGCAGGTCGTGCGCTGCTTCGACAACGACATCGAGACGCCGGACCCCCGGTCGGAGATCGAGTCGCTGGCCTTGGAACTGGTCCTGGCCGACCTGCAGGTCGTCGAGAACCGGATCGACAAGCTGGCGAAGGAGAAGCAGCGCAAGGGCAAGAACGACCAGCCGCTCGAGCCGCCGCTGATGGAGCGCTTCCAGGCGACGTTGAGCGACGGCAAGCCCCTGCGCGACCTCGAGCTGAATGCCGACGAGCGCAAGCTGACCAGCGGCTTCTCCCTGCTCACGCTCAAGCCGCTGATCCTGGTGCTGAACGGCGACGAGGGCGGCGTGCCGCAGGACGTGCTCGCGGCCGCGTCGGCGACCGGGGCGGAGGTCGTCGACCTCTGCGCCAAGGTCGAGGCCGAACTGGCCGAGCTGTCGCCGCAGGAACGCAGCGAGTTCCTCGCCGACCTGGGCATCGCCGAGCCCGCCGCCCACCGCATGGTGCGCTCGGCCTACCGCGCCCTGGGCCTGCACAGCTTCTTCACCGTGGGCGAGGACGAGTGCCGCGCATGGACGCTGCGCCGCGGCGCGCTGGCGCCGGAGGCGGCGGGAGTGATCCACTCCGACCTCGAGCGCGGCTTCATCCGCGCCGAGACCGTCGCCTACGAGGACCTCATCGCCGCCGGCGGCCTGGCCGAGGCCAAGAAGCTGAACAAGCTCCGCCTGGAGGGCAAGTCCTACGAGGTCCGCGACGGCGACGTGCTGAACATCCGCTTCAGCGTGTGACGCGGGGAGACCGATGATCCGCTCCGTCACCGGGAACCGCTGGGGACGGCTCGCGGCCGCGGCCGTGGCGCTGGTCGTGACCGCGGCGTGGTTCGCGGCGTGGCGCGACCTCGACCGCACTCCCCTGTCCCGCGTCCCGGTGCTCGACGAGGCGCACTACCTGCGCGAGGGGGCCGCCATCGCCGGGGGGCGCCTGGTTCCGGAGCGGCCGGCGGTCATGTCCCCCCTCTACCCCTACCTCGTGGCGGCGACCGGCGGCGGGCGTGTTCTGGACGCCCACCGCGTGCGGACCGGGCCGCCGCCCTGGGGGCTGCGCGCGGCCCAGTTCGCGATGTGGCTGGGGACGGCCTGGCTGCTGCTGCGCGAGGGCCGACGCCTGTTGCCGCCGGGCGTGTGCTGGCTGCCGGCGCTGCTGTGGCTGCTCTACCGGCCGGGGGCGGTGCTGGCCGGGTCCGCCTTGATGGAAGTGCCGCTGACCTTCCTGGCCACGCTCGGCATGTCGCTCGCGATCGCGACGGGCGGGGCCGGCGCCGGTGCCTGCGGGTCCCGCCGCAGGTCCGCCGCGGCGGGTGTTTGCCTCGGGCTCGCCGCGCTGCTGCGCGGCACCGCCCTGCTGCTGCTCGTGCCGGCGCTGAAGACGTGCGGGCGTGATGATCGCCGCGCCCGGCGGGCGGCGATGTTCGCCGCGGCGCTGCTGGCGATGTCGCCCTTCGTCCTGTCCAACTCCGCGCGGCTGGGCCGTCCGGCCGGACCGAGCCTCAACGCCGGCATCAACCTCTACATCGGCAACGGCGGCGAGGCCAACGGGATGTACCAGTCCTTCCGGGGGCTGGACGTCGGGGAGGACCCGTCGGGGCGCCGCTTCCTGTCGGAGCGGCTCGGACGGGAGCTGGCCGACGAGGGGGCCGCCGATCGCGCCTGGGCAGCCGAGACATGGCGCGTCGTGAAGGAGCGGCCATTGCACGCGGCCGGCCTGTGGCTGCGCAAGGTGCGCCTGCACCTGGTGGCGGCCGAGATCCCGCAGATCTCGCCCGACGCCGCCTGGGCGCGCGAGGCGCCCGTCCTGCGCCTGTTCTGGGTGCCCTACGGGCTGCTCGCGGCGGGTGGGTTGGCGGGCGCCGCCCTGGCGCTGCGTCGTGACCCGCGGCTGCGGCCGTGGGCGCTGGGTCTGCTGCTGATCATCGTCGCGCAGAGCCCGTTCTTCGTCGTCTCGCGCTACCGGCTGGTGCTCGTGCCGGGCCTGGCCCTGTTGACCGGGGCCGCCGGCGCCTCCCTGCTGCGGCGTCGCGGGCGCTCCCTGGCCGCCGCCGGCGTCGTGGTCGTTGCGGCCGCGCTGGCGGTGCAGCCCTGGGGCCTGGGCGATGGGCTGGCGCGGCTGGCCGCCGCCGGCGATCTGAACGAAGCCGTCCGCTGGTCGCGCCTCGCCGAGGCGAGCTGGGCTGGAGCCGGGGATCATGGCCCGGCCCGGCAGCCGGAACGCCGCGCCGAAGACCTGTTCCGCGCCGCGCTCACGCGCGATCCCGCCCACCCCGAGGCCTGGCGTGGCTTGGCCGCGTCGCTGTTGCGGTCCGGCCGCGACGCGGAGGCCCTGGCCTGCCTGCGCGAGGGGATGGCGCGCGCCGCGCCGGCCGAGGACGTCCGCCGCGATTTCGCCGCGCTGGCCGTGCGCCAGGGCGACGCGGCGGCCGCGTTGCCCGTGCTGCTGGACCTGCTGCGCGAGGCGCCCGCGGATCCCGACCTGCTGCACCAGGCCGTCGTCGCCTCGTCGCGGACCGGACGCGCCGACGAGGCCGAGGCGCTCGCCGGCCGCCTGACGGAGGTCGCGCCCGACGATCCCCGCGGCTGGCTGGATCTGGGCGTGGTCCTGGCCCGCGCGCATCGCTACCCGGAGGCGCGCGCGGTCTTCGCTGCGGGCCGGCGCCGACTGCCCGACCACGCGGGACTGCGGGAACAGCTGGCCCGCGTCGACTCGCTGCTCGCGCGACCCTGATCCGGCCGCGCAGGATCGGCGGCGTCCGCGCGTTCGGGGGCGCGAATCTGCAAGCGGAGGCAACGAACCTTGCCAAGACCCCACACGCCGGAGGATATCGACATGAGGATCCGCATCCCGTTCATCGCCGCCCTGATCCTGATCGTGGCCGCCGCCGCCTGGGCCGGACCCGGCAACGCGCCCTGCGTCCGCGGCGACGGCCCCGACCGCATGTTCGCGCGGCTGGACCTGACCGAAGCCCAGGCCGCGGCCATCGCCAAGATCCGCGAGGAATCGCGCGAGCGCGGGCGCGAGACCCGCAAGGAGATCCTGCGCCTGCGCCACGATCTGCAGGGGATCATGATGCAGGACCAGCCCGACGCCGCGGCCGCCGCGCGGCTCATCGAGCGGATCGGCGAGCTGCGCACCGAGCAGCAGGTGCGTCGGATGCAGACGCGCCTGGCGGTGCGCGAACAGCTGACGACCGAGCAGCGCGACCGGTTGCCGCTGCCCGGCGACGGTCCGCGCGGTCGCGGCGGCCGGCCCGGCCCCGATGACGGTTGCGGCATGCGGGGCGGCTGCGGCATGCAGGGAGGCCACGGGATGCACCGTGGCGACCAGGCTTGCGCTCCCGGCGCGTGTGACGGCGACGGCCCGCACGGGCCGCGCGGAGGGAATCGCTGACCAGTCGTGAAGCGGAGAGTGACGACCAGTGAACGACGACCAGCTCATGACGCGCATCGCCGCGGGCGAGGAGGCGGCCTTCCGCCTCCTCGTCGAGCGCTGGGAGCACCAGGTCCACGCCTTCCACTGGCGCATGACCGGGTCGCGCGAGGAGGCCGAGGACCTGACGCAGGACACCTTCCTGAAGGTCCACGCCCACGCCCGGAGCTACCGGCCCGAGGGCCGCTTCCAGAGCTGGCTGTTCCGCATCGCCGGCAACCTGGCGCGCAGCTGGGCGCGGCGGCGCAAGATCGTCGGCTGGGTGCGTTTCGACATCGACGTTCACGACCGGGCCGGGCACGGGCCCGCGCCCGATGCGGTCGTCGCGGGGGAGCAGCTGCGGCAGCGGCTCCAGCGGGCTCTGGCGGGACTTCCGCCGCGTCAGCGTGAAGCGCTGGTGCTGCGGCGGTACCACGACCTGAGCCAGCGCGACATCGCCGCGGCGATGGGCACGAGCGAGGGCGCGGTCGAGTCCCTGCTGGTCAGGGCGCTGGACACGCTGCGCCGGGATCTCGCACCCGAACCAGGAGCAGGCTGATGAACCACATCGACACACGGCTGACCGCCTGGCTGGGCGGAAGCCTCGACCGGGCCGCCCGCGAGGAGATCGAGGCGCATTGCGCGGCCTGCGAGGATTGCCGCCGGCTCCTCGCGCGCAGCGAAGCCGCCTGGAGCGCGCTGGGAGAGCTGACGGCCCCGGCGCCGGATCGTCCGGCCTGGGAGGGGATCGCAGCCGCCCTGCACTCGTCGCGGGAGCGGCCCGGCGCCAGGGACTGGCGTCGCTGGTCCTTCCCCGCGGCCGCGGCGGCGGCGCTGGTTTGCGGCGTCGTGCTGGGCGACCGGCTCGCCGGGGAACCGACCGGCGTGGCGCGGATCCTGACCCAGGACATCATCGCCGGCACGCTGCTGTCCGAGGACGCGGCCTCCGGTCTCGACGGCCTGATCGCCACGGCCTGGTACGATCCCGTGCAAGGGGGAACACGATGAAGCGCCTGTTGCTGTTGCTGCTGCTGATCTCCCTGGGTCTGAACGTCGGGCTCGGCCTGGCGCTGCGCCGGGTGCACGACGACGCCTCGGCCGCGGTCGCGGCCTGCAGGTTCCGGGACGACGCCGGCCCGGGCGGCGGGATGCGGGGCGAGGGGCGCGGGCAGCTCCCGAACCGCCGTTTCGATCCCGCGCGCCACGGCCGGCTGCAGGAGCTGCGCGAGCGGATGCGCCCGCGCGTCGACGGCCTGCGCGACGAGGTCGAAACCGCCCGCCTGGCCCTACGCGAGGCCCTGAACCGCCCCGACCTGGACCGGGCCGCGATCCTGCCGCTGGTGCGGGCCATGACGGCCGCCCAGGCCCGGCTCGACTCGACGGTCGCCGAGGCGCTCGTCGAGGATCTCGGCAGCATGACGCTCGAGGAGCGTCGCGAGTTCCTGAAGATGCTGCCCTGGGAGCGCGGCCCCCGCCCGCCCCGCTGAAGCGCCGCCCCGCCGTCTCCTCTTGACAGGGAGCCGGCGGCGGCATTTAATTCTTGTTGCTCATTGCTTTCCGCGGCGCCCGGTCTCCTTGCGGCCCTTGCGCCTTGACCGACCGGAACCGGCGCCACGTCCCCACCCCGGCAGATCCCGATCCTCGAGCTGGCCGGCTGCCGTGTGCGTGTCCTCAGGGGGAATCCGAATGACGTCGAAGCGCATCCTCGTGTCCGCCGGCCTGGTGTTGCTGTTCGCCCTGCCCGGATGCCGATCCGCGCACGTGACCAGCGCCATCCTCTACATCGACCAGCAGATGTACCAGAAGGCGATCGATGTGCTGCACGAGGGCCTGGAATACAGCCCCGACGAAGCGGACGCCTTCTTCTACCTCGGCGAAGCGCACACCAAGCAGGCCGAGGAGAACGTGCGCGACAACGAGTTCCTCGCGGCCAAGCTCAACTACACCACCGCCTACGACTACTACCAGAAGGCGAAGGCCATGGACCCGACGCTGGCCGAGCGGGTCCAGGAGTCCCTGATGTACAGCTACGTGCTGCGCAACAACGACGCCAAGAACGAGTACCAGGGCCAGTACTACGAGGCCGCCGAGGGCCAGTTCCGGCTCGCCTACGCCTGCCTGCCCGACTCCATCGCCCCGATCAAGAACCTGGCGCGCATGAAGATCCGGCTCGCCGCCGATTCCGGCGAGAACCAGGAGCTCTACACCGAGGCCCTGAACCTGCTCGACCAGGTGCTCGCCGAGAACCCCGGCGCCTACGAGCTGCTCTCGGACAAGGCCAACGTGCTGGGCAGGCTCGGCCGCAGGGACGAGGCCTCCGCGATCTACGACCAGCTGCTGGCCGACCATCCCGACGACGCCCCGCTGCTGATCGACATCGCGAACCTGTCGAAGGACCAGCGGCAGTTCGAGCGCTCCGCCGACCTGCTGGTCCGCGTGGTGGGGATCTACGAGTCCGACGACGACGTGGGCAACGACGAGGACGTCTACTTCCTCGTCCTGCAGGCGGCCGGCCTCTACAGCGGCGTCGACGTGCACCGCTACGCCACGGCCCTGGACCTCTACGAGAAGGCCCTGCGCCTGGAGTCCGTGCCCGAAGAGGAGACCCTGCTGCAGAAGCTGCAGATCCACTACAAGTACGGCGACGACCTGGAGAAGGAGGCCGCGGCCGAGACCGACCCGGCGCGCCAGGCCGAGCTGCAGCGGCAGGCCCGCGAGCAGTTCGAGAAGGGCGTCAACACCGGCAACGCCCTGGTCGGGCAGTACTTCGAAAGCGTCAACGGCTTCTTCTACCTGGGCCTCTGCCACGGGAAGCTGGGCAACGAGACCCTGATGAACGAAAACATGGCAACCTACCGGAAGCTGTCGGGCGAAAACTGACCCCCGATTCGCGGCCGGGGCCGTCGTGGCCCCGGCCTGGACAAGGCACGGCGCTTGCAGTATCGTGGTGGCCGCTCCGGAACCCGCACGCGATATCCAGACCCGGCGACAACCCGTCCGATACGCCGCGCGAACGCCCTGCGCGGCCTTGCCGATAGAATCTCCACGGAGAAGAACACCCACCGACCCAGGCCCGGCCGGCCACGGCCACGGGAGCGAAATGGACATCAAGGAACTGCAGGACAAGAACATCACCGAGCTGGTGGAGATCGCCAAGGGGCTGAACATCGAGGGCCTGAGCACCCTGCGCAAGTCCGAGCTGATCTTCAAGATCCTCGAGGGGCAGACCGAGAAGAACGGCCTGATCTACGCCGAGGGGGTGCTCCAGGTCCTGCAGGAGGGCTACGGGTTCCTGCGTTCCGCCAAGTACAACTACCTGCCCGGGCCGGACGACATCTACCTGTCGCCATCGCAGATCAAGAAGTTCGACCTCAAGACCGGCGACACGGTCTCCGGCCAGGTGCGCCCGCCCAAGGACAACGAGCGCTACTTCGCGCTTCTCAAGGTGGAGTCCGTTAACTACGAGGACCCCGAGAAGGCGAAGAACATGACGCTCTTCGACAACCTCACGCCGCTGTACCCCGAGGAGATGCTGAACCTCGAATGCGCCAACGGGGACATCACGACGCGCCTGATCAACCTCATGGCGCCGATCGGCAAGGGCCAGCGCGGTCTGATCGTCTCGCCGCCCCGGGCCGGCAAGACCATCATCCTGCAGAAGATCGCCAACGCCATCAGCGAGAACAACCCCAAGGTCGTGCTGATCGTGCTGCTGATCGACGAGCGGCCCGAGGAGGTCACCGACATGGCCCGCTCGGTCAAGGGCGAGGTCGTCAGCTCGACCTTCGACGAGCCCGCCGAGCGCCACGTGCAGGTCGCCAGCATGGTGCTGGCGAAGGCGCGGCGCCTGGTCGAGCACGGCCGCGACGTGGTGATCCTGCTGGACTCGATCACCCGCCTCGCGCGCGCCCACAACACCGTGGTGCCCCATTCCGGCAAGATCCTGTCCGGCGGCGTCGACTCCAACGCCCTGCAGAAGCCCAAGCGCTTCTTCGGCGCGGCGCGCAACATCGAGGAGGGCGGCTCGCTGACGATCATCGCCACGGCCCTGATCGAGACCGGCTCGCGCATGGACGAGGTGATCTTCGAGGAGTTCAAGGGCACCGGCAACATGGAGCTGGTCCTGGACCGCAAGATCGCCGAGAAGCGCGTGTATCCGGCCGTGGACATCTTCAAGTCCGGCACCCGCAAGGAGGACCTGCTGATCGACCGCAAGGACCTCAACAAGATCTGGGTGCTGCGCAAGTACCTCAGCGACTACAACCCGCACGAGGCGATGGAGTTCATGATCGACAAGCTCAGCAAGACCAAGACGAACGAGCAGTTCCTGGCGGCGATGAACACCTAACGCGATTGTCGGCAGCGCGTTGCGGCCGCGGCCGGTCGCCGCCGCCCGGTCGCCCGCCCGGCGCCGATGCCGGACAAAAAATTTGCCCTTTCGGGATCCCGGAGTTAATTATGGGGCTTCCCGGAGCCGAGACCAACGGATGCGAAGGTGAGTGCCATGAAGAAGGACATCCATCCCAAGTACGTCGAGTGCGAGGTCAGTTGCCTCTGCGGCAACGTGGTCCACACCCGCTCGACGCTGCCGAAGATCAACGTGGAGATCTGCTCCAACTGCCACCCGTTCTTCACCGGCCAGCAGAAGATCGTCGACACCGCCGGACGCATCGAGCGCTTCAAGAAGCGGTACCAGGGCGTCTACGGCGACAAGCAGAACTAGCGGCGCGCAGCGGCGACAGCCGCCGCGCCGGACGCCCGGAGAGACGGGACCCGGGGACGATCGCCCGGGAGGATTCCGCGAGGGTGCTGGCGAACGGGCCGGCACCCTCGTTCTTTGTGGGAGCCCCCGGCGGGGGCCGCGTTCCGCCCGGCGGGCGGAGCAGTCACCTGCAGCCATGCGAGGACGGAACCAGATGAACGGACAACCGGCCGCCGGTAGCGAGGCGCCCCGCGTTTGCGACCCCCGCGAGATGGACCTGGCCGTCGGCGGCCAGGCCGTGATCGAAGGCGTGATGATGCGCTCGCCGACGGCCATCGCCACGGCCGTCCGCACGCCCGACGGCAGGATCGTGGTGCGCAAGCAGCCCTTCCGCAGCGTGTTCCGCCGGTGGCGTTTCCTCAACGTCCCGGTGCTGCGCGGCGGCATCCACCTGATCGAGTCGATGGGGCTGGGCATCGGCGCGCTGATGTTCTCGGCCGACCAGGCCATGACCGAGGAGCGCGTCGAGACGAAGAAGGGCTTCAAGGACACGGCACTGATGTGGGGCACGATCGTCGTCGCCTTCATCCTGAGCCTGGGCCTGTTCTTCTACCTGCCGCTGGTCCTGACCGACCTGACCGGCGTGCGCCACGGGTTCGGCTTCAACCTGATCGACGGCGTGATCCGCATCGCGATGTTCGTGGCCTACCTGATGCTCATCTCGCGGATGAAGGACATGGCGCGCGTCTTCGAGTACCACGGCGCCGAGCACATGTCGATCCACGCCTTCGAGGCGCACCGCGACCTCACGGTCGACCAGACGCGCCCCTTCACGACCCTGCACCCGCGCTGCGGCACCAGCTTCCTGTTCTTCGTGATGCTGATCTCGGTGGTCGTGTTCAGCTTCCTGGGCCGCCCCGACGACGTCGGGCAGCGCCTGCTGCGGCTGGCCTTCGTGCCGGTCATCGGCGGCCTGGCCTACGAAGCGATCAAGCTGTCGGGCCGCTTCCGCAACGCCTGGTTCGTGCGGCCCCTGATCTGGCCGGGACTGATGCTGCAGAAGATCACCACCAGCCGCCCCGACGACTCCCAGCTCGAGGTCGGCCTGGCCGCCTTGCGGGCGGTGCTCGAACCCGAGCCCGAGGGCTTCCGGTCGCGGACCTACGACGCGCCGGCGGCCGTGCCGGCGGAGGCCTGACGTGAAGGACATCATCGTCCGCCTGCGGGAGAAGTCGGCGACGCTGGAGCGACAGCTCAGCGACAACGACCTGGTCAAAGACCGGCAGAAGTACCGCGACGTCTCTCGCGAGCACGCCCACCTGCGCGACGTGCTGGAGATCGCAGGGCGGTGGGAGGCGCTGGCGGAGACGCTCGCCGGCCACCGCGAGCTGCTGCGCGTCGAATCCGACCCCGAGATGCTGGCCCTGGTGCGCGAGGAGCTGCCCGGCTGCGAGAGCGACTTCGCGGCGGCCGAGGCGGAGCTGGAGCTGGCGCTGCTCCCCCGCGACCCCAACGACGACCGCGACGCCATCCTGGAGGTGCGCGCGGGCACGGGCGGCGACGAGGCGGCGCTGTTCGCCGAGGAGATCGCCCGCATGTACGTGCGCTTCGCCGAGCGCCGCCGCTGGCGGGTCGAGCTGCTCGAGACGACCCCCGGCACCGCCGGCGGCGTCAAGGAGATCAGCTACGCCGTGCGCGGCGAAGGCGTCTACGGGCTGCTGCGCTGGGAGAGCGGCGTGCATCGCGTCCAGCGCGTGCCCGCCACCGAGAGCCAGGGCCGCATCCACACCTCGGCCGTCACCGTCGCGGTGCTGCCCGAGGCCGAGGAGGTCGACGTCCAGATCGGCGAGAACGACCTGCGCATCGACGTCTACCGCGCCTCCGGTCCCGGCGGCCAGTCGGTCAACACCACCGACTCGGCCGTGCGCATCACCCACCTGCCGACGGGCCTGGTCGTCCAGTGCCAGGACGAGAAGTCGCAGCACAAGAACAAGGCCAAGGCCATGATGGTGCTGCGCTCGCGCCTGCTCGAGCAGGCCATCGCCGCGCAGGACAGCGCGCGCTCCGCGGAGCGGCGGACCCTGGTGGGTTCCGGCGACCGCAGCGCCAAGATCCGCACCTACAACTTCCCCCAGAGCCGGTTCACCGATCACCGGATCGGATTGACCGTGCACAACCTCGAGGCCATCATGCAGGGGGACCTGGACGAGGTCGTGCAGGCCATCCAGGACCACCGCCGCCAGGAAGCCCTCTCCGACAGCCGCGGCGACGGAGCCTGACCGGGGCGTCCCTCCAGCCGGGAGATCCGCGTGCCCGAAGCCCTCAAGAGCGTGCGTGAGCTCATCCAGGCGACCGCCGCCTTCTTCGAGAAGCGCGGCGTCGATTCCGCGCGCCTGAACGCCGAACGCCTGCTGGGGCACGTGCTGGGGCTCGCGCGCATCGACCTCTACGTCAACCACGACCGGCCCCTGGCTCCCGGGGAGATCGACCGCTACCGCGAGCTGGTCCGGCAGCGTGCCGCAGGCGTGCCGCTGCAGACGCTGCTGGGGGAGACCGAGTTCTACGGGCGCGCCTTCCAGGTGGAGGCGGGGGTGTTCATACCGCGGCCCGAGACCGAACGCCTGGTGGAGGCCGCCGTGCGCCTGCTGACCGGGGGCACGAGCAGCTGGCTGGCGCCCCTGGCGCTGGAGATCGGCTGCGGCACCGGCGTGGTGGCCTGCTCGCTGGCGGCGGAGATGCCGCGGCTGCGCGTCCATGCCTCGGAGATCGATCCGCGGGCGGCGGCCCTGGCCCGCGCCAACGCGCGCCGGCTGGGGGTGGCCGCGCGGGTCGAGGTGCACGAAGGGCCCTGGTGCGAGCCGTTTCCCCCTGCGCTGCGGGGGCATGCCCACCTGCTGGTCAGCAACCCGCCCTACGTGCGTCGCGGCGACTTGGCCGGGCTGCCGCGCGAGGTGTCCGCACACGACCCGGTCGCGGCGCTGGACGGCGGCCCCGACGGGCTGGACGCCTACCGCGCGATCGCGCGGGAGGCGCCGGCATGGCTGCTGCCGGGCGGGTGGATCGCGCTTGAAATCGGCGAGGATCAGGCGTTGGATGTGACCGGACTGCTCAAGGACGCCGGATTCTCGTCCCTGACGGTGAAGAAGGACTACTGCGACCGCGACCGGGTCGTGACCGGCAGGCTGTAACGGCGACGGAACCAGCCGCGGGCGCGACCCGCGGCCCGCGATCCGACACAGGAGGAGCACGGCATGGACCGCTTCGTGATCGAGGGCCCTGTCCGCCTGTCGGGCGAGGTGCGCTGCAGCGGCGCCAAGAACGCCGTGCTGCCCCTGATGGCCGCCGCGCTGCTGACCCGCGGCGAGTCGGTCATCCGCAACGTGCCGGACCTGCGCGACGTGCGCACCTTCATGCGCCTGCTGACGATCCTGGGCGCGAAGTGCGACCTGACCGACGGCGTGCTGCGCCTGGACACCGCCGACGCCACGGGCATCGAGGCCCCCTACGATCTGGTCAAGACGATGCGCGCGAGCGTGTACGTGCTCGGGCCGCTGTGCGCGTTCCGCGGCGAGGCGCGGGTCTCGCTGCCGGGCGGCTGCGCGTGGGGGCCGCGCCCGGTCAACCTGCACCTGGAAGGCCTGCGCGCGCTGGGCGCCGAGACCGACCTCGAGGGCGGCTACATCAACGCCCGCGCCCCGCACGGCCTGCGCGGCGGCACCTTCCGCTTCGAGCCCAGCAGCGTGGGCGCCACCTGCAACGTGCTGATGGCGGCGGTGCTGGCCGAGGGCGAGACGGTGCTGGCCAACTGCGCGGTGGAGCCAGAGGTCACGCAGCTCGTCGACGCCCTGATCGGGGCCGGCGCCCGCATCGAGGGCGGCGGCACCACCACGCTCACCATCCACGGCGTCGCCGCGCTCGACCCGCTGCGCTGCCGCGTGATCCCGGACCGCATCGAGGCGGGCACGTTCCTGGCCGCGGCCGCGATGACCGGCGGCGAGATCACGGTCCAGGATTGCCGGCCCGACCACCTGGGCGAGCCGATGGCGGTGCTGCGCAGCATGGGCTGCCGCGTCGAGGAAACGGCCGACTCCGTGCGTGTCGCGGCGCCCGAACGGCCGCGCTCGGTGGAGATCGTGACGCGGCCGTTCCCCGGCTTCCCGACCGACATGCAGGCGCAGTTCATGGCGGTGCTGACGCGCGCCGACGGCACCAGCCACATCAGCGAGACGATCTACCCGGATCGCTACACGCACACCGCCGAGCTGCGGCGCCTCGGCGCCGACATCCGGCTCGACGGCGCCACGGCCACGATCTTCGGCGTGCCCGGCCTGTCCGGGGCGCCGGTGATGGCCACCGACCTGCGCGCCTCGGCGGCGCTGATCATGGCGGGCCTGGCCGCCGCGGGCACCACCACCGTGGACCGCATCTACCACATCGACCGCGGCTACGAGCGGATCGAGACGAAGTTCGCGGCGCTGGGCGGGAAGATCCGGCGGGAGGACGCGTGAGCGCTGGGCGCCGCTTCATCCTGGGCACCGCCGGCCACGTCGACCACGGCAAGTCGGCGCTGATCAAGGCGCTGACCGGCATCGAGACCGACCGCCTCAAGGAGGAGCAGGAGCGCGGCATCAGCATCGAGCTGGGCTTCGCGGAGTTGACCCTGAGCGACGGCACCTTCCTGGGCGTCGTCGACGTGCCGGGCCACGAGCGCTTCGTGCGGCAGATGGTCGCCGGCGCCGGCGGCGTCGACCTCGCGCTGCTGGTGGTGGCCGCGGACGAGGGGGTCATGCCCCAGACCGTGGAGCACCTGGAGATCCTGGCCGCGCTGGGGGTGCGCGGCGGCGTCATCGTGATCACCAAGCTCGATCTGGTCGAGCGCGATCTCGCCGAGGTCGCGCTCGATGAGGTGCGCGACCTGGCGCGCGGCACGTTCCTGCAGGACCGCCCCGCGGTCCTGGTCTCCGCGCGCACCGGCGAAGGCCTCGACGAACTGCGCGCCGCGCTCGCCGCCGAGGCGGCCACGTTGCCCGACCGCGGCGGCGACGGACCCTTCCGCCTGCCCGTGGACCGGGTCTTCACCATGCCGGGCGCGGGGGTCGTGGTGACCGGCACCTGCTGGAGCGGCGAGGCCGCCGTGGGTGACGTGCTGGAGCTCGCGCCCGCCGGCGCCAAGGTGCGCGTGCGCGACGTGCAGGCCCAGGGCCGCGCGGTGGCGCGCGGCGGCTCGGGGCAGCGGCTGGCCCTCGCGCTGCACGGCGTCAAGAAGGACGAGGTGGCGCGCGGCTTCCAGGTGGTCGCGCCCGGCGCCTGCGCCACCACGCTGCGGCTGGACGCGCGCGTCGACCTGGTGGCGCACTTCGACGGCGAGCTGAAGAACCGCCAGCGCCTGCACGTCCACCACGCCGGCCGCGAGGTGCTGGCCCGTGCGACGCTGCTCGACGTGGATCTGATGTCCCACGACTCCGGCTGCACGAGCGGCCTGGTCCAGCTGCAGCTCGAGGCGCCGCTGGTCGTCCGCCGCGGCGACCGCCTGGTGCTGCGCTTCTACTCGCCGCTGGACACCATGGCCGGCGGCCGCATCCTGCACGGCGACCCGCCCCGCCGCCGCCGCTTCGACGAGGAGTCCCTGGCCGAACTCGCGGTCCTGGAGCAGGGCGACCCGGCGGAGCTGTTCCGGCAGAAGCTGCGCGAGGCCGGCACCGGCGGTCTCGCGACCGTCGATCATGCGGCCTTCAGCGCCGATCCCGCGGCGTTGCCGCTGGGCAAGCGGCTCTACGACCGCGCCTTGATGGACGAGATCGCCGACCGCGTGGCGGCCCTGGCCGACGAGGCCTGGCGGCTCAACCCCCTGCGCGGGGGCGTGGGCAAGGAGGAAGCGCGCCGCAAGGTGCGCTTCGCAGGCTCGGCCGCGGAGTGGAACGCGCTGATCGAGGCCCTGGCTGCCGCCCGCGGCTGGAGCGCCGCCGGCGACCGCATCGGACCGGCGCAGTCCGACGTGCTGCCGGACGGGCTGCGGCGCGCCGTCGACGCCGTGGAAGCCCGCTTGCGGGCTTGTGGCCTGGATTGGCCCGGCGCGGCCGCCGTCGCCGCGGACCTGCCCGCCGACCAGCTCGCCGGCCACGACCTCGAAGAGCACCTGCGCTACCTCGCGGCCCGCGGGCGTGCCATGATGGTGACGGACGACTATCCTGTGCACGCCGCCGCCCTGGCGGAGCTGCTGCCGCGCCTGCGTGCGCACTTCGCCGCCGAGGGCAGCCTGAACTTCTCGATGTTCCGCGAACTGACCGGCCTGAGCCGCAAGCTGGGCATCCCGCTGCTCGAACACCTCGACGCCACGGGCGTCACGCGCCGCGTGGGCGACCTGCGCACCATCGGCCCGGCCCTGAAGAAGGAAGCATGAGCGAATATCCCACCAACGCCCTGCGCCGCGCCACGCGGCGCGTGATGGTCGGCGCGATCGGCGTCGGCGGCGGCGAGCCCGTCCGCGTGCAGTCGATGACGACCACCAAGACCGGCGATCACGACGCCACCCTGCAGCAGATCCTCGAGCTGGCGACCGCCGGCGCGGAGATCGTGCGCGTGACGGTGAACGACGCCGCCGCGGCGGAAGCTCTCCCGCGCCTGGTGCGCAGCTCGACGGTGCCCCTGGTCGCCGACATCCACTTCCAGCACGAGCTGGCGCTCAAGGCCATCGCGGCCGGCGTGGCCAAGCTGCGCCTCAACCCCGGCAACATCGGCTCCGCCGACAAGGTGCGCGAGGTGGCGCGCGCGGCACAGGATCGCGGCATCCCCATCCGCATCGGCGTCAACAAGGGCAGCCTGCACCGGCGCTACGAGGAGATGGCGGCGAGCGACCCCGCGGGCGCCATGGTGCAGTCGGCGCTGGACGAATTGGAAGTGCTGGCGGCCGTCGGTTTCACGGACGTCATCGTTTCTCTCAAGAGCAGCGAGCCCCGCGAGGTGATCGAGGCCTGCCGGCGCTTCTCGCGCCAGAGCGACGTGCCCCTGCACCTGGGCGTGACCGAGGCCGGCACGCTGCAGGCCGGCATCTCGCGCTCGGTCGCGGCGATGAGCGTGCTCTTGTCCGAGGGGATCGGCGACACGGTGCGCATCTCGCTGGCGGCCGACCCGGTCGAGGAGGTCACCGCCGCCTTCCACATGCTGCAGGCCCTGGGCCTGCGCGAAGGCTTCGCGCGCGTGGTGGCCTGCCCGACCTGCGGCCGCGTCGAGGTCGACGTCGTGGCGCTGGCGCGCCGCGTCGAGGAGCTGGCCAAGGACCTGCCGCCGGACCGCGTCATCGCGGTGATGGGCTGCATCGTCAACGGGCCCGGGGAAGCCAAGGCGGCCGACCTGGGGATCGCGGCGGGGAAGACCAAGGTCGCGATCTACCGCAAGGGTGTCCTGCATCGCAACATCGGGAAGGACGACCTCGAGCGGGTCCTGCTCGAGGAGATCGAGCGGCTGCGCTGATCCCGTCGGTGATCGCCGCTCAGGCCAGCCAGGGCGCCAGCACCCGCCGCAGCGCGTCGGGCCCCTCGTGCCAGGCCAGCGCCAGGCCGTAGTTGGTGACCGGGACGCCTGCGGCGGCCAGCCGCAGCACGCGCGCCCGCAGCTTCTGCTCGTGGATCATGCAGCCCCCGCAGTGGATCACCACGGCGTAATCACGCAGCTCGTCCGGATCCGGAAACTCTCGCCCGAAGGCGTGCTCGACGACCAGCCCCGGCACGCGCTCCCGCAGCTTGCGCGGCAGCTGGACGGTGCCGATGTCCTCGGCGATGCGGTCGTGGTTGCAGGCCTCGGCGATCAGCACGCGGTCGCCCGCCGCCAGCGCGTCGAGGGCCGCGGCGCCGCGCGCGAAGAGGGCGAGGTCGCCGCCCGAGGTGGCGTGGATCATCATCACCGAGAACGTCGTCAGCGGCATGTCCGCCGGCACCCAGGCGTCCATCACGTCGATGGCCTGGGAGTCGGTCAGCACGAGCTGGACGCTTTCGGCAGCCGCCAGCGCGTCCAGGAAGGCGACGAAGCGGCGGCGTTCGGCGTCCCGCACGGCGGAGTCGTCGTGGCGCGCCCGGCGCAGATCGGTGCGGTACAGCGCGACCGGGACGCTGCGGCGCAGCAGGAACTCCATGGCCATCTCCTGCGGGCGCAGCAAACGGCCCGAGGGCGTCTCCTCGTCCATCGGCACGTGCAGCAGCACCGCGCCGCGGTCCCGCAGGAACGGGAGCAGCGGCCCCGCCCGCTTCGCGGCGGGGGAGGCCGCGGCCAGGAACTCCGCCAGCTCCGCGGCGCGCGCATCGTCGGCGAGGTCGATTTCCAGCACCGGGACGCCGGCGTCGGGGGGCAGCGCCGCCAGGCAGAAGTCGCGGACGTCGGGCGGCGGCGCGTCGCCGGCGCGCAGGTTCAGCAGCACGGTCAGGTGTTTGCCCAGGCGCAGGGCCTCCCGTGCGACGAAGGCCTCGACGTCGCGCTGCCCCGAAGCGTAGGCCTGCCGCGGGTCGACGACCAGCGCGACGAGGTCGCACTCCTCCAGCGCCGCCAGCGTCTTCTGCCGCTTCTTGGCGCCGAGGCCCGCACCCTCGTCCAGGCCGGCGGTGTCGAGGATCCTGCAGGGGCCCAGGGCGTGGATCTCCATGAGCGCGTCGCTGACGTCGGCGGTGGTGCCGGGCGCGGCGTCCACGAGCGATGTGGGCTGGCGGGTCAGCAGGTTCATCGCCGTGCTCTTGCCGGCGTTGACCCGTCCGAAGAAGCCGATGATCGTGCGCGACACCCTGGCCACGGCCGCCTCCTGTCCGGATCTCAAGATGCGCAGGGATGAGCCCGGGAGCCAGTCCGTGAACGATTCACGGCCGGGGATCGCCGGCTTCGCCGGCGTTCAGCGGCACGACGCCGGGCATCGCGCCGGGCGGCACCATCAGGCTCTTCTCGTGCGTGCAGGCCGCCAGGCCGGGCGGCGAGCGGCGCGGCTTGCGCACGTGCTTGCGCAGCGTGTAGACGACCGGGACCAGGCCGGAATTGCGGGCGCGGCAGTACTGGGCGGCCAACGAGGCGGCCTTCTCCAGGGCCTGCCGGGGCACCTGCTCCGGGCGGCCGCCGGCGCGCAGCACGACGTGGCTGCCGGGCACGCCCTGGGCGTGCAGCCACCAGTCGTCGGGCGCGGCGGCCTTGTGGGTCAGCTCGTCGTTCTCGCGGTCGTTGCGGCCGATCCAGACCTCCCAGCGCTCGTCGACCAGGAAGCGGCGGTAGGGCAAGGCTTCGGGCGCCGCCTCGCGGCGGCCCGCGACCACGCGCCTGCCCGCACCCAGCAGCGGAGTTTGCTCCGCGCGCCAGGCCAGCACGGCGGCCAGCGGATCCACGGCGTCGGCCAGCCCATCCAACTCGAGCAGCAGCTCGCGGCACCTCTGCTGCTTGGCTTCGGCTTCGGCCAGACGGCGCACGATGTGGTCGCGCCCGCGCACCGCCTTGCGCGCCCTCTGGAACAGGCGGTCCAGGTTCTCTGCCGGGCTCAGGGTCGGGTCCAGGACGAGGCGGCACATCGTCCCGTCGGCGTCGGGCAGTTCGATCTCCGCGGTCCCGCGGCGCACGGCGTGCAGGTGGATGGCGAGGGTCTCGGCGGCGTGCCGCACGGCCTCGCCGCCGTCGGCCGTGGCCAGGTCGCGCGCCAGGTTCGCGCCCAGGCGCTGGGCGGCGTCGGCGACGCGGCGCAGGGCGGTGCGCGCCTCGGCGAACGCTTCGTCGAGCAGCAGGGGGCCGAGCAGGGAGAGGCCGAGCTCCCGGCACCGGGCCGCGACGTCGTCGGGCTCCGGCTCCACCGGCGGCGCCGCGGGCGCCGGCGGTGGAGCCAGCGTCGCGGGGTGGGGCGAGGCGTGGGTCGACCACAGCCGGCGGCCGTCGCCGTCGGCGAGCACCAGGTTGCCGCGCTGGCCGAAGAACTGGTGCGCAAGCACGAACCGCCGCCCGTCCGGGTCGGCGAAGACGAAGAAGAGGATGGCGTCGTCCGCCGGCGCGGAAACAGCTTCCAGCCTGCAGCCGAGGAGCTGCGCGGCGGCCAGGCGCTTCTGCGGCACCCAGCCCAGGGCGTCGGCCCAGGCGCGCGGCAGGGGAGCCTCGTCGTCCCAGGCCATCACGGCGCCGGCGCGCGCCAGCAGGAAGATGTGCGTGGGAGCGGCGGCGTCCTCCCGCGCCTCGAGGGTCAGGCGCAGCCAGCCGGGGCCGCCGCCGGCGCGGGTCGCCCGCCGACCGGACAGGCGCAGATGCCAAGCGGCGGCCAGGGTCCCGAGGGACTCCGGCCGCCGCCAGGGTAGGGACGCGCGGTCCACGCCGCGGTCTAGAAGAACGTCAGGCCGGCGGTGAGCTTCATGTCCGGCGCGTAGTCCGACAGGCCGATCTTCAGCTCGAACATCAACGACTTGGACTCGTCGAGGCTCTTCTCGAGGCCACCCAGGATGCTGATGCCCATCTTGGTCTCCGAGTCGTCGAAGCCGGCAGGCACGTTGTCGAGCGTGATCATGTGCAAGCCGATCTCGCCGCCCGCGTACGGGGTGAAGCCGCCCATGTCGACATCCTTGAAGCTGTAGTTGGCGTCGGCAGCGAAGGAGTAGATGCTGGCGCCGTCCAGGAACGAGGCTTCCACGTTGGGGACCAACGCGATCTCGGGCGTGATGTTCAGGCCCTTGATATGACCACCTGCGAAGAACCCGGTGGTGCCCGCGTCGACGTAGCCGCCGCGCACGCCGAAGGCCATGGGACCGGCCGCCGCGATGCCCGCGACGAGGACGAGGGCCGTGGTCAAGAACAGGATCTTCTTCATCGTGTCTCCCCCTGCAGCTGAGATGGGTTGAAGGCGAACATCGATCAGTCCGGCTGATTCCTAGTGCATCCCGGTGAAACCGTCAATCCCTGCTTGAGCCGATCGCGGCGGGACGATGCGCGGTTTCCGGCCTTGCCGCCGCCGCCGGACTTGCCTAGACTTGGCCGCCCGACTCGGTTCCCAGGCCGGGCCACCCCTCAAGGATCGGAGACCCCGTGCTCAGCATGACCGGATACGGCAACGGCGAGGCGGTCGCGGGCGACGCCACCGTCACGGTGGAACTGCGCGCCGTGAACCACCGCTTCCTCGACGTCGCCCTGAAACTGCCGTCGGCGTTGGCCTTCTGCGAGCTCGACATCCGCGAGGTCCTGAAGAACCGCGTCGCGCGCGGCCGCGTCAGCTGCACCCTGACGCTGGAGCGTGGGACCGCGGCGACCGGCGCCGCCCTGCAGCCAGCGCGGGTCGAGGCCGGACTGGCCGCCCTGAACGCCATGGCCGACGCCGTCGCCGCCCGCGGCCTGCCCCGGCCGGAGATCCGGCTCGAGCACCTGCTGGCCCTGCCCGGCCTGTTCGACGGCGGCCAGCCGCAGGACGACCGCGAGGCCCTGCAGGCGGCCGTGACGTCGGCCCTGGACCAGGCCATCGCCGGTCTCGAGGCGATGAAGCGCAAGGAAGGGTCCGAGACCGCCGCCGAGATGCGCGCGCGGACCGAGGCCATCGACCGGCACCTCGGCACGGTGGGCGCGCTGGTGCCCGGCGCCCTCGATGAGGCCCAGAACCGGCTGCGCGAGCGCCTGGCCCAGCTGCTGGGCGACGCCATCGACCCGCAGCGCCTGGCCCAGGAGGCGGCGATCCTCGTGGACAAGGGCAACATCAACGAGGAGTGCGAGCGCCTCGCCAGCCACCTCGAGCAGGTGCGCGAGGCCCTGGGCGAGGGCGGCCAGGTGGCCAAGCGCCTGAACTTCCTGTTCCAGGAGATGCACCGCGAGGTCAACACGATGGGTTCCAAGACCCAGAACCTCGAGATCACGCGCGCGGTGATCGCCATGAAGGAAGAGATCGAGACCCTGCGCGAGCAGGTCCAGAACCTGGAGTGATCCGGCGATGATCCTGCTGATCAGCGGCCCGAGCGGCGCGGGCAAGACCACCTTCGTGCGGGCCCTGCTCGCCGAGGACGCGCGCGTGCGCTTCTCGGTCTCGACCACCACGCGCCCGATCCGCTCCGGGGAGCGGGAGGGCGTCGACTACCATTACGTCGACGACGCCGAGTTCGACCGGCTCGTGGCCGCCGGCGCCTTCGTGGAGTGGGCGCACGTCCACGACCGCCGCTACGGCACCCGCCGCGACCACATCCAGGCCATGATCGACCGGGGCGAGGTGCCCCTGCTCGACCTGGACGTCCAGGGCGGCAAGAACGTCATCGACCTGTACGGCGACGAGCTCGTCTCGGTGTTCGTGTTCCCGCCCTCCTGGGACGCTCTGGAGACGCGCCTGCGCTCCCGGGCCACCGACGGGCCCGAGGTCATCGCCACCCGCCTGCGCAACGCCCGCTGGGAAGTGGGCTACGCGCCCCACTACCGCTACTGGATCGTGAACGCCGACCTCCCCGAGGCCCTGCGGCGCATGTCGGCGATCCTGACCGCCGAGCAGTGCCGGCGCGAGCGCTTCCGGGAGCCGCCGCTGGCGCCGACGCTGGAACCGCCTGTCGGATCGTGAGTTGGAGAATATTTGTTGATGCCGGCCCGGAACGGGGTTACATTGCTCCGTTCGCGCTCCGCCGGCGGTTGCAGCGCCCCCGGCCCCCGTCGACATGGATCTTCCACCGAGGTGTCCGATGACCTACATCCAGCGCAAGGATGTCACCAACAGGATCCCGAACAAGTTCGAAGCCATCAGGATCGTCGCCCTCGAGGCGCGCCGTCTGAACGACCGGGCCCGCGCGGTGAGCGCGAACCTGCCCGGCAAGCTGACGACCATCGCGGTCCAGCGCCTGATCGACGGCAAGATCCTCTACTACGACAAGCGTGAGCGCGCTGCCGCCGCCCTCAAGGAGCGGGAGAGCGGACAGGAGTAGGCCATGACCCGGTCGCGCGTCCTGCTGCTGGTGACCGGCGGCATCGCCGCCTACAAGAGCTGCCTGTTGGCCCGCCTGCTCGTGCAGGCGGGCTTTTCCGTGCGCGTGGCCATGACCGGCGCGGCGCAGCGTTTCGTGGGACCGACCACGTTCCGCGCACTCACCGGCCACGGCGTCGCCACCGACCTGTGGGGCGAGGGCGACACCGACCCGCTGGACCACGTGGAGCTGGCTCGCTGGGCCGACATCGCGGTGGTCGCCCCGGCCACGGCCAACCTGCTGGGCAAGGCCGCCGGCGGCCTTGCCGACGACATCGTGACCACCCTGCTGCTGGCCTGCGAGCGCGACCTGGTCCTGGCGCCGGCCATGAACGACGCCATGTGGCGCCACCCCGCCGTGCAGGCCAACCTCGCCACGCTGCGCGGACGGGGGGCCCACGTCGTGGATCCCGGCTGCGGTTGGCTGGCCTGCGGCACGGTCGCCGAGGGGCGGATGGCCGAACCCGAGGCGATCTTCGCGCGGATCTGCGAGCTGGACGACGCCCTGCCCCCGCGCGCCGACGGGGCCGCGGGTCTGCCGTTGGCCGGCTGCCGCCTGCTGGTGACGGCCGGTCCCACGCGCGAGCCGCTGGATGCGGTGCGCTTCGTCGGCAACCGCTCGACCGGGGCGATGGGCTTCGCGCTGGCGCGGCAGGCCGCCGGTCTGGGCGCCGAGGTGACCCTGATCCACGGTCCGGTGCCGTCGCCGCCCCCGCGCGGGATCGGGGTCGTGGTGCCGGTGGAGACGGCCGCCCAGATGGCCGCCGCGGTGCGCGAGCGTCTGCCGCGCGCCGACGCCCTGATCATGGCCGCGGCCGTCGCCGACTTCACGCCCGAGAGCGTGGGCCGGGGCAAGCTGAAGAAGGAATCGCTCGGCACCTCCTGGTGCGTGAACATGACCCGCACGACCGACATCCTGGCCGACATCGTCCACGTCGAACGGCCCGCCGGCCTGAAGGTCGTCGGCTTCGCGCTCGAGACCGAGAACCTGCTCGAGCGCGCCAGGGCCAAGCTGCACGCCAAGGGCATGGACGCCGTGATCGCCAACGACCCGGTCGCCGACGGCACCTTCGGCGAGGGGCTGCACCGCGTCACGCTGATCGCCGCCGACGGCGGCAGCGAGACGATCGGACCGCTGGACAAGCGGGAGCTCGCCGCCGAACTGCTGCGGCGGCTCGTGCCGCTGCTGAGCCCCGCCGGGAGCGACGCATGACGCAGGACAGCCCCGAGCGCCTGGCCGCCGACCTGGCCCGCTACCTCGTCCAGCAGCAGCAGGACGGGACCGCCTGGTACTACGACGAGGGGCCCGTCGCCGCGGCCGCGACGGCGCCCCGGGCCGAGGCTTCCTCGCTCCCCGCGACTCTCTCGCCCTCCGTTGAAGTCGCGACGCCCGACGCGCTGCGGCCGCCCGCGCCCGCCGCCGCGCCCGCCGGTCCGGGAGCGGACGCCGCGGCGGCGGCGAAGGCCGCCCGCGAGCGGGAGTTCCGCGTCGAGTGCGAGCGCTTCGTGCGCGAGACGCTGGCCCAGATCCGCAGCCGCCCGCCCGCGGCGGTCGCGGCGACGCCCGCCGCCCCGGACCTGTTCGTCGCGCCGTCGGCCGCCGCGGCGGCCGCACCCGCGTCCGCGCCGGTCCCGCCGTCCAAGCGGCTGGCGCTGGAGAGCCTGGCCGCCGAGGTGGCCGTCTGCACGGCCTGCAAGCTGCACCCCACCCGCACCCACACGGTCTTCGGCAGCGGCAATCCCGACGCGCGCGTGCTCTTCATCGGCGAGGCTCCCGGCCGCAACGAGGACGAGCAGGGGCTGCCGTTCGTCGGCCGCGCCGGGCAGCTGCTGACCGACATCCTGCGCGCCATCCGCTTCGAGCGCGACGAGGTATACATCTGCAACATCCTGAAGTGCCGGCCGCCCGAGAACCGCGACCCCGAGCGCGACGAGGCCGACGCCTGCGAACCCTTCCTGCGCCGGCAGCTCGCGATCATCCGGCCGCACCTGATCTGCTGCCTCGGCCGGCACGCCGCGATGACGCTGCTGGACACCCGCGCCAGCCTGCGCTCGCTGCGCGAGACCGTGCACTTCTACCAGGGCATCCCCGTGCTGGCGACCTTCCACCCCGCCGCGCTGCTGCGCAACCCGCACTGGAAGCGCGACACCTGGGAGGACGTGCGCAAGCTGCGCGCCCTGCACGACGCGCTGCTCGCCGACGCCTCCTGACCCTTCACCGCCGGGAAATCAGCATCGCGAATTCGTGCCGGGCGTCCACGCCGGTGATCGGCGGCAGGAAGACGCCGCCGCCGAGGCCGGCGGCCGCGCACAGCGCCGCGAGGTCCTCGTCGCGCCAGGCGCGCCCGCTCTGCGCGTAGCGCTTTGCTGCGCCCGTCGCGGGGTCCACGATCCAGTGGACGTTGATCTCGGACTGCGACGCGTCGTCCCAGTGGTACGACTGCAGCCAGAGGTGCGGGCCGTCGGCGAACGGCGAGCCGTCGCAGGCCCGCCACTCCTGCAGGTCCTCGCGCGGGTAGAGATCCCAGGGCTGGTACTCCAGGATCATCAGGCCCCCGGGGCGCAGGCGCGCGGCGAGGGCGGTCAGGGCGGCGATCATCGCTCCCGGCGGGTGGGCGTGGACCTCGCCGTACCAGAGCGTCACCGCGTCGAGGTCGGCGACGATCGCGGGCAGCGGCAGCCGCGGTTCTTCGAGGTCGACGAGGTGGAAGCCGCAGTCGAGGCGTTCGTCCGCGGCGACCGCGCGCGCGTGGCGCAGGGCCGCCGGCGCCACGTCGCAGCCCCAGGCGCGGTGCCCGCGGCGGGCCAGCTCGTGGCAGTACAGGCCGGGCCCGCAGGCGACGTCCAGCACGCGGCGCGGCGCGCCGGCGCCGAAGGCCTCGTCCAGCCGCGCCTCCAGCCAGCCGACGTGGGCGGCGACGACCGGCAGGGTGCGGCTCGCCATGTGCGTCGACTGGTCGAGGTGCAGGCGCAGCATGCGCTCGCTGAAGGCGGGGTCGGCCCAGGGGAAGGCGGAACCGTCCCGCCAGGGCAGCGCGGGGTGCGGTTCGGCGGCGATCCGGGCCCAGGTCTCGCGGAGTTGTCCACCGTCGGTCATGGAGGTCGCCTCCCGGCAGGACAGTAACGTCAACGTGTTGAGAGGGAACCGCTTGGAATCCCCGTGCGTCCGGTGTCATCCAGCTTATCCACCCCGGGCGCGACTTGTCCACCACATGTCCCGAGGTTGTCCCGGGGGGGAGGAGGAGGGGCGGGCGGGCGGGGCGATCGTCGGCGCGATGTCCACGCCCGGTCCACCGTTTGTCCACGGGTTTGTCCACGCCCGGTCCCCAGGAAATCGGGGGGATGGCGAAGTCCGTCTGTTTCGGGTCGCGCGCATCGCTTACCATGTCCGTCTTCGCCTCGCCCCGTCACTCAGAGCCCCGAGGTGCGGTCCCGTGGAACCCGAACTCAGCCCCCTGTCCCTCGGCCCCTCGCCCCGCGAACCGCGCCGCGCCGCCGAGACCCGGCAACCGCCGCAGAACCTCGATGCCGAGCGCGCCATCCTCGGCGCGGTCATGCTGGACCGCGACGCGCTGGGCGTCGCGCTCGAGACGATCCGCAGCGACGACTTCTACCGCCGCGAGCACCGCGTCATCTTCGGGGTGATGTGCGATCTCTACGAGGGCGACCAGGCCATCGACGGCATCACGGTCGCCGAGGAGCTGGAGCGCCGCGGCGAGCTGGACAAGTGCGGCGGCAACGACTACCTCGCCGACATCATCGCCGCGACCGCCACCGCCGCGAACGTCGCCTACCACGGGCGCATCGTCCGCGACAAGTCGGTGCTGCGGGGGCTGATCCACGCCTCGGGCGAGATCACCACCGACGCCTTCGCCGCCCGCGAGGAGACCGACGCCATCCTCGACCGCGCCCAGACGCGCATCTACGCCATCGCCGAGAGCCGCGAGACGCAGGCCTTCGCGTCGGTCCGCGACGTCGTGCCGGAAGCCTTCCGGCGCATCGACGAGGCCTCGCGCTCGAAGAGCGACATCACGGGCCTGTCCACCGGCTTCGTGGAGTTCGACCGCATGACCGCCGGCCTGCAGCGCGGCGACCTGATCGTGCTGGCGGCGCGGCCGTCGATGGGCAAGACGGCGCTGGCGCTGAACGTCGCCTACAGCGCCGCGGTGAAGGACAAGGTGCCGGTCGCGATCTTCAGCCTGGAGATGGCCAAGGAGCAGCTCGTGATGCGCATGATCTGCGCCAGCGGCGGCTTCAACAACCACGAGCTGCGCAAGGGGCAGATCAAGCCGGAGCAGTGGCCGAAGCTGACCGAGGCCTGCAGCCGCCTGTCGGAAGCGCCCATCTTCATCGACGACACCAGCGGCATCGGCGTGCTCGAGATGAAGGCCAAGGCGCGCCGGCTCAAGCAGCAGCACGACCTCGGCCTGATCGTCGTGGACTACATGCAGCTGATGACCTCCACGTCGCGGGCCGAGAACCGGCAGCAGGAGATCTCGCAGATCAGCCGCAACCTCAAGGGCATGGCCAAGGACCTGGACGTGCCCGTCATGGCCCTGAGCCAGCTCTCGCGCGCCGTCGAATCGCGCGGCGACCACAAGCCCATGCTCTCGGACCTGCGCGAATCGGGATCCATCGAGCAGGATGCCGACGTGGTCATGTTCATCTATCGTGAGGAGTACTACAAGCCGGACGACGAGACCGTGCGCAACAAGGCGACGGTCATCGTCGGCAAGCAGCGCAACGGGCCCATCGGCCAGTTCGACCTGCACTTCCACAAGTCGTTCACGCGTTTCGCCGACCTGCAGCACTGAGCGCGGGCGGCGGGCCGACGAAGGTGCCGACGCGATGACCCCACCCGGACTGCGCCGGATCACGGACCTGCCCCTGTTCCCGCTGCCCGACGCCTTCCTGTTCCCGGGCGCCCTGGTGCCCCTGCACGTCTTCGAACCGCGCTACCTGCGCCTGGTCGACGACCTGCTGGACACCGCCGGGCGCCTGGCGCTCGGCTGCCTGGACCCGGCGGGGAGGCCGTCGTTCCGCGGCCCCGCCGTGCTGCCGTTCGCCGGCCTGGGCGAGATCGTCAGCCACCGTCGCCTCGACGACGGCCGCTACCTGATCTGGCTGCTGGGCCTGGACCGGCTGCGCATCGAAGAGGCGCCGAGCGACCGCCTCTACCGACGCGTCCACGCCGAAGTCCTGGACGACGAGCCCGGAGAACCGCAGCGCGACGCGGCCCTGGCCCCGCGGCTGCGCGACGCCGTGGCCTCGCGCATGCTGCCCGGCGTGGAGCTCTCCGCCGGCCTGGACACCGGGCTGCTCGCCGACCTCCTCTTCCAGCACCTGCCGCTGTCGCGCGAGCGCAAGGCGTGGGCCATGGCCGAACGCCACGTGACGCGCCGCGCCGAGGCGGCCCTGACCTGGCTCGACGGGCTCGCCGACGCGGCCGAAGCCTGAGCGACGACGGGAGCCCCATGGACGACCTGACCCTCATCGACCTCGACCAGCCGCGGCGCGGCTACCGCAAGTTCATCAGCTGCTGGCTGCGGCGGCGCGGCGGCGAGGCCTACGTGGTGGACCCGGGCCCCGCGAGCACGATCCCGCACCTGACGTCCGAGCTGCGCCGCCTCGGCGTGACGCGCCTGGACCGCATCCTGCTGACGCACATCCATCTGGACCACGGCGGCGGCGCCGGCCACCTCGCGGCGGCCTTCCCGGAGGCGCGCGTCGTGGTCTGGGAGGAGGCGGCCCGCCACCTGGTCGACCCGCAGCGGCTGTGGGAGGGTTCGCTGCAGGTGCTGCGCGACCTGGCGCCGCTCTTCGGGCGACCGCTGCCGCTGCCGGCCGACCGCATCGACCCGCCGTCGTCGCTGGAGCCGTTGGGCATCCGCACCTTCCACACGCCGGGACACGCCGCCCACCACCAGTGCTACCTCGACGACGGCACGCTCTTCGTGGGCGAGGCCGCGGGCATGACCTGCCCGACGCGCGGCGGCGCGCCCTACCTGCGGCCGGCCACGCCGCCGCGCTTCCACCTGCCCACGGCCCTGCGCTCGCTCGACCGGCTGCTCGCGCTGGAACCGTCGCCGGCGCGCCTGGCCTGGGGCCACCACGGCGTGTGCGGTGAGCCCGGCCGCTTCCTGGCGGCCGCGCGCGGCCAGCTGCTGCTGTGGACCGCAACGCTCGACGAGGTGCGCGCAGCGCACGGTCCGGCTTGGTCGCCGGACCTGCAGGCCGATGCGCGGCTCCGCCTGGCCGATGCCGACCCGTGGTTCGCGACCTTCGCGGATCTCGAGGACGATCTGCAGGCGCGCGAGGCCGACTTCCTGCGCAACACGATCGAGGGCATGCTCGGCTACCTGGACAATGCCGGCAAGGCGGCTCCCTGACATCGGTGGGGGCGGCGCGATCGCGGAAGGGGCGACATGGGGATGCTCGATTCGCCGGTCAAGCGGGCGGCGCTGCTCGTCTTCACCGTCTCCTCGTTCCTCACGCCCTTCATGGCCTCGGCGATCGGGGTGGCGCTGCCGGAGATCGGCCGGGAGTTCGCGATCGACGCCGTGTACCTGAGCTGGATGATGACGGCGTTCCTGCTGTCCGCGGCCGTCTTCCTCGTCCCGCTCGGCCGGCTGGCCGACATCCACGGTCGCAAGCGGGTCTTCGTCCTCGGCATCGCGGTCTTCTCCGTCTTCTCGCTCTGGTGCGGCGCCGCCGGTTCCGCGGCGATGCTGGTCGTCGGCCGGGCCCTGCAGGGGGTCGGCAGCGCCATGATCTTCGGCACCGGCATCGCCATCCTCACCTCCGTCTTCCCGGACCGCGAGCGCGGCCGGGTGCTCGGGATCACCGTGGCCGCCGTCTACGCGGGCCTTGCGGCCGGCCCCTTCCTGGGCGGGATCCTCGTGCAGCACCTCGGCTGGCGCAGCGTCTTCTACGTCAACGTCCCGGCGGGAGGCCTCATCATCCTCGTCGTGCTGCGGGGATTGAAGGGGGAATGGGCCGAGTCCAGGGGGGAGCGTTTCGACTTGCCCGGCGCGGTCCTCTACGGCGCAGCGCTGGTCGCGATCATGCTGGGCTTCTCCGAGCTGACGAACGGGCGCGGCGTCTGGCTGCTCGCCGCGGGGGGCGCGAGCCTGGTCCTGTTCGTGCGCCGGGAACTGCGCACGGCCAGCCCGGTCTTCGACCTGCGGCTCTTCCGCGGCAACACCGCCTTCACGCTCTCCAACCTGGCGGCACTGATCAACTACGCCGCGACCTATGCGGTCTCCTTCCTGCTGAGCATGTTCCTGCAGTACACCCGGGGCTACGGCGCCGAAGGCACCGGCGTCGTCCTGGTCGCGCAGCCGGTCGTGATGGTGCTGACGTCGCTGTACGCCGGGAGGTTGTCGGACCGGGTGGAGCCCCGGATCGTCGCCTCGGTCGGGATGGGGCTGGTGACGGTCGGACTCGCGCTGCTCGCCGGCCTGGGCCGGGACACGGGCATTCCCTACCTGATCGCGAGCCTGGTGATCCTGGGTCTGGGATTCGGCCTTTTCTCGTCGCCCAACATGAACGCCGTGCTGGGGTCCGTCGAGCGCCGGCACTACGGCGTGGCTTCGGGCACGGTCGGCACCATGCGCCTGCTCGGGCAGATGTTCTCGATGGGGATCGTGACCCTGATCCTCGCGGTGCACGTCGGGCGCGTCCCGATCACGTCCGCCAACCACGACCAGTTCATCGCGGGCCTGAAAACGGCGTTCCTCGTCTTCGCGGCGCTCTGCGGCGCCGGGATCTTCGCCTCGCTGGCCCGGGGGAGGATGCGGCCCGCGGCGGGCGCTCCCTAGTCTTCAAGCGAGCTCGTCGAGCAGCAGTCCCGTGAGGCGGTCCGCGGTGCGCAGCACCGCAGCGTTGGTCTCGAAGGCGCGCAGGGCCTGCTGGGCCTCGATGACATCGCGCACCAGGTCCTGCGGCGCGGGTCCCCGGGCGGCGTCGGTGGACCGCCAGCGCGCCACGCGCTCGGCGACGCCGGCCAGCCGGTCCTGCTGGGCCATCATGGCGGACATGGCGTTGGCGACGGCCTGGATGCTCACGGCGAGAACCTCCCGCTTACGCCATCGGCAGCCCGGGCTGAAACTTGAGCGGTTTTCTGCCGACCCTCCAACTCGTTGCCCCACAAGAAGAAGGCCCCGCCGTCCGCGACGGCGGGGCCTTGCCGCAGGGCGATGAGCTACTTCACGAGCATGAGCTTCAGGGTCTGGTCGACGCCTGGGGCGGTCAGCCGCACGAAGTAGAGCCCGGCGCCGACCCGCTCGCCGCGCCCGTCGCGGCCGTCCCAGACGACGTCGTGGCGGCCCGTCGTCACGATGCCGGCGTGCAGGCGCCGCAACAATCGGCCGCCGGCGTCGTAGATGCCGAGTTCCACCCTCCCGTCGCAAGGCACATCGTACTGGATCGTCGTGGACGGGTTGAACGGATTGGGGATGGCGCGATGGATCGTGTATCGTTCGGGAATCCCGCCCTCACGCACGGCCGTCACCGTGTTGTCCAGGACGCCGACGACCTGATTGGCGGCTATCGGTAGCGGCAGCCTCTGGACGTTGCCGTTCGGCCAGTCCACGCGCAGCGAGTCGATCCCCGCGTCGCCGCCCAGGCCGAACTCGACCAGCAGGTCGCCCTGGCCGGGGCCGGCCGTCATGTCCGACACTTCCCGCATCTGCATCCCGAGCCCGGGCGACCAGACCGTCACGCGCGCCCCGACGGCCGACGCGTTGTTGCTCGTTCCCTCCAGCCTCACGTGCAGCCAGGCATTCCCGTTGTTGATGTCGTTGCGGAAGAGCGCGTTCGCCGCACCGTAGTTGCCGAGGTACAGGTCGAGGTCGCCGTCGCGGTCGTAGTCGGCGAAGGCGGCCGCGCGGCCGTAGCCGCCGGCGTAGAGCGGGTTGGCGGTGTCGTCGGTGAAGACGCCGCCGCCGTCGTTGCGCAGCAGGCGGTTGATGCCGCTGCCGATCGTGCCGGTGCTGTAGTTGACGACGTAGAGGTCGAGGTCGCCGTCGTTGTCGTAGTCGCCCCAGCAGGCGCCCATGCCGCCGCCGGCGTCGGCGAGCGGGCCGGCGGTGACGTCGGTGAAGCTGCCGCCGCCGTCGTTGCGCAGCAAGCGGTTGGGCAGCGATACGGGCTTCACCAGGTAGAGGTCGAGGTCGCCGTCGTTGTCGTAGTCGCCCCAGCAGGCGCCGGTCGAGGGGCCGTTGTCCAGCAGGGGGGGCGTCGCCGCGTCGACGAAGACGCCGGCGTCGTTGCGCAGCATCCGGCTGGGCTGCCCGGAGGTCGTCTTGGTCAGGTAGAGGTCCTGGTCGCCGTCGCCGTCGTAGTCGGCCCAGGCGCCGTCGCGGGAGTCGTCGAGGTCCTCGAGGATCGGATCCGTGATCTGGGTGAAGCCGCCGGGACCCGGCAGGCCGTTCATGTTGCGGAACAGCCGGTCGGGCAGGCCGTTGACCGTCGCGACGTGGAGGTCGAGCCAGCCGTCGTTGTCGTAGTCGACCCAGCTCACGCCGGCGGCGTCGGCCGCGTCGCTCTCGGGCATGGCGAAGGCGTCGAAGAAGGACAGCAGGTCGTTGCGCAGGAGCCGGTTCGGCGCCGAGTAGTTGCCGACGTAGAGGTCGGGGTCGCCGTCGTTGTCCGCGTCGCCCCAGGCGGCCGCGCCGCCCGCCGCCTGGTTGGCCTCGGGCATGACGGTGGCGTCCAGGAAGAAGCCGCCGCCGAGATTTTCCAGGTAGTGGCAGAGGCTCTGGAAGTTCACGAGGTAGAGGTCGGGGTCGCCGTCGCTGTCGCGGTCGCCCCAGGCGACCGAGTTCGTCAGGCCGGTGTCGGCCAGGGGCCCCGTCGCCACGTTCACCCACGACGCGGCCGGCGTCAGGGCGGCGATGGCCGCCGCCAGGTCCGGGCGCGGTCCGATGGGCTTGGTCCCGACCGAGTCCTGGGGCGTGCCGGTGGTCTTCAGGGTCGCGCGCATCAGCGCGGGTGAGATCGGCGTGGCCTGACCGCTGCCGGCCCACCAGCCCTGCAGGCAGGCCACGGCGCCGGCCACGATGGGCGAGGCGCTCGAGGTGCCGCTGAACAGCTTCGTGTAGTGCAGGTTCAGGCCCTCGACGCTGTAGAGGTCGTAGTTGTGGCCGGTGGTGGTCACGTTCTCGCCCCAGCCCTGCAGGTCGAAGCGGGGACCGTAGCTGGAGAAGCCCATGCGCACGCGGTCGCCGCGGGCCGCCTGGCCCGTGCCGCCGGCGCCGACGATGATCGCGCCCGAATCGCCGATCCAGCTCATGGCGCCGGTGTCGAGGTTGCCGTTGCCGCCGGCTTCGACCACGTGGATGCCCTTGGCCACGGCCGTCTGGATCGCGGCGTAGACGAGGTTGTAGCTCTGGTTCTGGTAGGGAAAGGCCGAGGTGGAGCCCCACCACTCGATCGGGATGAACTGGCCCAGGTTCGCCGAGCCGCTGTAGTCCCACTGCTGCTCCAGAAGCAGGACGTCACCGGCCTGCAGGACGACGGCCGCCAGGCTGATGGCGCCGGCGACGTTCCAGAGCGGGCTCGATCCGTAGTACGTGCCGCAGGTCAGCAGGGTGGCGCCGGGGCAGACGCCGGTCGTGCCCCACCCGTTGGCGTCGCTGACCAGTTCGCCGATCACGGCGGTGCCGTGCCGATGGCTGGGATAAGGGTATGCGGCGAAGGGATCGACGACGTTGGTGTTGATCTGCGAACCGGAGGCCTGGGTCACGTCCTGGTGGTTGTAGTTCCAGTCGTACTCGAGATCGCAGACCGTCACGCCCGCGCCGTCGCCGCCGTTGTAGGCCCAGGCGGCGTAGGCGTCGACGCCGGCCGACGGCAGCGACGAGGCGGGGTTCAGGTAGCCCTGCAGGAACGTGTAGGGCGGCGGCAGGGGCAGCTCCTGCGGCAGGGGCACGGGCAGCGCCAGGTGGATGCCCGGCAGCGCCTCGAGATCGGCGGCGACCAGCCAGAGATCGGGCTGCGGCGCCAGGAAGCGCAGGGTGTAGGCGTTGTTCAGGTTGTAGAGGTCCAGGCCCGAGGCGAGCTCGCCCTCGAACTCGAGCTGGTCCAGGTCGGGCTCCGCGACGGGGGATAGGCGCTCCCACTCGTGGGGGCGCAGGGACAGGAGCTCCTCCACGCCGGCGGTCGCGTCCAGGCCGCTGTGGTCGACGAGCACGCCGCCGACCAGACGCACGGCGCTCTCCTGGATGAACATGATCTCGACGAGATCGGGCGCCGCGGGATAGCGCTCCTGGGCGGCGGCGGCGGATGCGTTCAGCAGGCACAGGAACGGCAGGATCAAGCACGGCGGAACGGATCGGTGCGACATGGCGTCCCCCCTCCGGTTCAGGTCCCCCCTCGACCCCGGGATCCTATCACAACGGAAAACGCACATTCATGATCAACTGGGGGCCGGGAGCGGCCCCGGGTGGACACCCGGCCGAAGTCCGTTTATATTAGGGCCGTTATGACATCCATCCTCTTCGGAATCGGCGACAGGACCCTGGCCGCCCTGGCCAACGCGGGCCGCGGCAGCCTGCTGCTGCTGGACATCCTGAAGCAGCTGCCCCAGATCCCCCGGATGCGCCGCCAGGTGCTCGAGCAGATGCACATCGTGGCGGTGGGGTCGCTCCCGCTGGTCCTGACGACGTCGATCTTCGTGGGCGCGGTGACGGCGGTGCAGGCCGTCTACCAGATGCAGGCCTACGTCCCGATGAAGTTCCTCGGGACGGTCATCTCCAAGTCCGTCTTCATCGAGCTGGGGCCGGTGCTGGTGGCCCTGGTCGTCGGCGGGCGGCTGTGCGCCAACTACGCCGCCGAGCTGGGCACCATGAAGGTGACCGAGCAGCTCGACGCGCTGGAGATGCTGGCCATCGACCCGATGCGCTACCTGGCGATGCCGCGCTTCGTGGCGACGTTCCTGATGCTGCCGGTGATCACCGTCTTCGCCGACGCCATCGCCATCGTCAGCGGCTACTTCGTCTCGGTCGCGACCATGGACGTGACCATCAGCACCTTCAAGGAAGGCCTGCTGATGTACTTCGACCTGACCGACCTGTTCAGCGGGCTGCTGAAGTCCTTCTTCTTCGGCGCGATCATCGCCCTGTCCGGCCTCTACTTCGGCCTGAACACCCGCGGGGGCGCCGAGGGCGTGGGCAACGCGACGATGATGGCCGTGGTCGGCAGCTGCCTGAGCGTGCTGGTGGCGGACTACTTCCTGGCCACCTTCCTGTTCCAGATCGTCTTCGGGAAGTGACGCGATGACCAGCCCCGCGAACCTGCCCGCCCCGCCCGACTTCCGCGTCGCGGATCCCGCCGCGCGCCAGGGGATCACCCTGCAGGGCGTGACCAAGACCTTCCAGGGCCGCAAGGTGCTCGACGGGCTGGACTTCTCGATCGCGCGCGGCGAGACGGTGGTCATCATCGGGCGCAGCGGCGAGGGCAAGTCCGTGCTGCTGAAGCACATCGTGCGGTTGCTGGAGCCGGACGCCGGCGCGATCTGGATCGACGGCGCCGAGATCACCACCCTGCCCCGCGACGGGCTGTTCGAACTGCGCAAGCGCTTCGGCATGCTGTTCCAGGGCGCCGCCCTGTTCGATTCGATGACCATCTGCGAGAACGTCGGGCTGGGCCTGTCCGAGCACTCGGGCCTGCCGACGGACGAGGTCCGCGAGCGCGCCTGCCGCTGCCTGGCGATGGTCGGGCTCGCCCAGGTCGAGGACAAGCTGCCGTCGGAGCTGTCCGGCGGCATGAAGAAGCGCGCCGGTCTGGCCCGCGCCATCGCCATGGAGCCCGACTACATCCTGTACGACGAGCCGACCACCGGCCTGGACCCGATCACCGGCGACGCCATCAACGACCTGATCCTGAAGCTCCAGCAGGAGCTGCACGTGACGTCGATCGTGGTGACGCACGACATGGCCAGCGCGTTCAAGATCGCCGACCGCGTCGCCATGCTCAACCGCGGCCGCATCATCTACGCCGGTTCGGTCGACGAGATCCGCAGCACGGACCACCCGATGGTCCGGCAGTTCATCGAAGGCAGCGCGCAGGGGCCGCTGGGCCTGTTCTAGATTCCTGGTCCAGCGCCGCCGCGGCGCGGGAGGTGCCCATGGGGACGACGGGTAGGAAACGCGAGATCCAGGTCGGCGTGACGGTGATCGTCTCGCTGGTGGTGCTGATCTGGGGCATGCTCTGGTTCAAGCAGGTGCGTTTCGCCGGCGGCGTCGAACACTACGCCGTGGATTTCACCGCGGTGGGCGGCCTGCAGTCCCACGACCGCGTCCAGGTGCGCGGCATCAGGCTGGGCGCGGTCGAGGACTTCGCGATGATCGGCGACAAGGTCCGCGTCGACTTCTACGTGGAGCCCGACGCCGGGCTCACCCAGGACTCCCGCATCACGCTGACCAGCATGGGCATCGTCGGCGAGATGCTGATCGAGATCACGCCGGGCACCGGCCCCGCGGCGCCGGCGGGCCACGTCTTCCGGGGCGAGGTGCTCAAGGACATGGGCGCCATGATGAACGAGGGGGCCGCCACCCTGGAGGAGGCGCGGACGCTGACCCGTGAGCTGACCGCCTTCATGCAGGAGGTGCGCGAGGGCGACCGCATCGGCGCCATCATGGACGACACCCGGATCACCATGGCCTCCCTGCGCTCCACGAACGAAGAGCTGACGCCCGAGGTGAAGCACCTGGTCGCGGACCTGCGGGCCACCACCGCGGCGGTGCGCACGGCCGTCGCCGGCCCCGACAGCCTGCTCGCGGGGACCATGCGGGGCGCCGGCGCGATGCTGTCGCGCGTGGACTCGCTGTCCATCCTGCTGACCCGGACCACCACCTCGCTGGCGGCGCTCGTGGAGCGGCTGGAGTCCGGCGAGGGCACGGCGGGTCGCATGCTGAAGGATGATTCCTTGTACGCGCAGGCGGAATCGACCATCGTTGCCGTGCAGGACCTGATCGCCGACGTCAAGGCGAGGCCCAAGCGGTACTTCCACGTCAGCCTGTTCTAGCCCGAGCCGGATTCCGGCGGAGACCGAGGAGGAGTCATGGACCCCAGACAGCAGCGGATGATCGAGGCCGTCAAGAACGCCATCATGACCGAGATCAAGGGGCAGCAGCTCTACTCCCACGCCGCCGCCACGACGCAGGACCCTTCCGCGAAGGCGATGTTCACCGCGCTGGCCCGCGACGAGGACGAGCACGTGGCCCTGCTGCAGGCGCAGCACAAGAGCCTGGTCGAGGCGGGCCGCATCGACCTGTCGCAGGTCCACCCCGCCGAGCTGGACCACGGCGCCGGCCACGTCATCGACGACTCCTTCCGCAAGTCGATCAAGCGCGGCACCTTCGAGATGGCCGTGATCGGCATCGGCTGCGACCTCGAGAACAAGGCCATCAACTACTACCGCGACCAGGCCGCCAAGACCGACGATCCCGGCCTCAAGCAGCTGTTCACCTGGCTGGGCGACTGGGAGGTCGGCCACCTCGAACACCTGGTCGAGCTGGAGAAGATGATGCAGGACGAGTACTGGGCGGACCAGGGGTTCGCGCCGATGTAGGCCGGACCGTCTCCGGCGACGTGAACGACGGAGGGCCGCCCGGGTGGGCGGCCCTCGTGCCATCCGGCGACCCGGCGGGTCACCAGGTCATGGCCACGCCGGCCATCACCGACTCGAGGGTGGGATCGGCCCCGGCCAGGCGCTGCAGGTTGCCGTGGCGCCGATACTCGAGGCGGACCAGGGTGCGCGGGTCGATGGCGGCCTCGAGGCCGCCTCCCCAACTCCCGCCCAGGAAATCCTCGCGCCACCAGTAACCGCCCAGACCGCCGACGACGTAGGGCCGCACCTCGCCGAGGGCCAGGTTGGCCTGGAGCAGCACGCCGGCCTGCCAGCACGGGGCGTCGTCGCCCGACGTGGCGCCGCCGAGGTCCATGGAAACCGGCTCGTACGCGTTGACGTCGTGGCGGGCGACTTCCAGCGCCGTCCAGACGCGTGGCGACAGTTTCGCTCGCCAACGCCCCGCGAACGCCAGCCCGTCGTCCTGCGGCCAGCGCCGCGCGCTCGCCGAACCGAGCAGCACCTCCAGGCCGCCGGAGCGCAGGCGACGGTGCACGGCGGCGCTCCTGGCGGCCGCCGGGATGCCGGGTCGCGTCCAGAGCAGCTTCCAGTCGGGCAGCGCCGAGCCGGCCGTCCCCCCCAACAGCGCGCCGAGGCCCGCGCCGACGCTCGTGCCGGTCGCCAGCAGCGGTACGACACCATCGCCGCCGCCATCGCCGCTTTCTGCGAGGGCGTTGGCGAGGGCGGCGAAGGCGGCCGCGCCCAGGAAGCCAGCGAGGCCGCCGGTCAGGGCGCCGACCTTGGCGCCGCCCTTGGCGTGGCTCTCGCGCTTCCACAGGGAGATCATGTCGACTTCGGCGCAGGCCGCCGCGCCGCCGCCCTCCGTCATCAGGCGCAGGACGGCGCCGTCCCAGCCGGCGACGCGGCCTTCGGTCGCGGTGCCGTCGCGCAGCACCACCCGGACCGCGGCGCCGTCGGGCAGCGACGCGCAGATCCCGGCGATGCCCGTCGCGGCGTCCGCGGCGGCGCACGTCGCGACGCCCAGGGCGGACACCGTCAGCAAGGCGGCGATGCCACGCTTCACGGTCCCTCCCTGCGGCGCCGGGTGCGGACGAGCCCCCACACGCTCAGCACCAGCCATGCCGATTCGATCGCCGCGCTGGACAGGTTGAAGTCGAAGACCAGCGAGACCAGGATCAGGCCGGAGCCGACGGCGTTGGCCAGCGAGTAGCGCGGGTCCTCCTGGCGCAGGCGGCCGGACTGCAGCAGCGCGTAGGCGGCCAGCGTGAGCGCGACGCCCAGCAGTCCGGCCACGTCCGGCGGCCCGGGGATCACGCCGGCGCTTTCGCGAAGAGGTTGCGCACGCGGGCGAGCCAGTTGCCGCGCTCGTCGATCAGGCGGCGCAGGGCGGGCAGGGCGGCGCGGGCCGCCTCGTGGCCGCAGCGGCGGCACTCCTCGGCGCGACGGAAGTCGGACCAGTGGTACGCGGAGACATCCGGCGAGATGACGAGGTCGGCGGTGCGGATCACCAGGGCGTCCAGGCGCAGCCGGGCGACGGCGTCGCTGCGCAGGATCACGTCCATGCCGGTGCGGTACTCGGCCTTCACGGGTTCGAACGACGGGATGTCCACGGCGATCACCAGCTCCGCGCCGAGGTCGCGGCAGGTCTCGATCGGCACGCGGAAGGGGGCGCCGCCGTCGACGACCAGCCGGCCGGAGCGGGCCAGCGGCGGGAAGACCCCGGGCACCGCGGCGCTGGCGTAGACGGCGTCGAGCAGGTCGCCCGCGCGGAACACGACCCGTTCGCCCGCGACGAGGTCCAGGCCCACGGCCGCGAACGGCAGCTTGAGCTGGGCGAAGTCGCGGGCGTGGAACATCTGGGCCAGGGGGTGGCGCAGGCGCGATTCGTCGACCAGGCAGGGGCGCGTCACGGTCTTGACGGCCAGGTACTTCTTGTGGAGCGCGTCGACCAGTTCGTGGAAGCGGCCGGCCTCCTCCTCGGGGCCGGAGCCCTTCGGGACGAAGGGCGCCCAGGTCTCCAGGAACTCGGGGTCCTGGGTGAAGCGCGCCAGCCGGCGCCAGGACTCGGCGGCGTCCAGGGTCTCGGCGTAGAGCCCGCCGACGATGGCGCCCATGCTGGTGCCGGCGAGGCACGACGGCGCGAGGCCGGCCTCCTCGAGGGCCTGCAGGACGCCTGCGTGCGCCAGGCCGCGGGCGCCGCCGCTGCCCAGGGCGAGGCCGATCACCGGAGTCGAGCTCATGCGGGTTCGCCTCCCGGTCGGCGGAACGCGGCGGCTCGATCTCGCAACAGATGGTGGTTCAGGTTGAAGCCGAGGATCTCCGGTGAATCGTAACCACCGACCTCGAGGCGGGGCAGGGCTAGGCGCGGCGCACCGGCGCGGATAAGCGCGTGGCGCGTCGTCCAGGTGCGCGTGTAGCCGGTGCTCTCCGCAGCCGCAGCCACGCGCTCGTCCCAGTCGCCGTTGGGGTAGGCCAGATCGGTCGGGGTGGTTCCTGTGATCTCGGTCAAGAGCCTTCGCGATTCGCTCATGTTCATCGTCAGGTCCGTGCCGTCGAGATAGGTCAGGATGACGTGATCGTGGGCGTGGGAACCGATCCGGACCCAGGGACTGCCGGCCATCGCCTGCAGTTCGCTCGCGGACAGGGGGCGGAAGCGCCGCAGGTGCCCGGCGACGGCGGCGCCGTGGGTTGCTTCGAGGTGGGCCAGCACGGCGGCCACCTGGGGGTGGTCCTCGTTGCCGACGCGCTTGAGGTCCACCAGGAGCCGTTCGATGTCATTCCAGCGGCGGGCGTCGTCGCGAGGGCCGAAGCGGTAGTCGGCGAACCCGAACGCCGTCAGGTCGAGGCGCTCCAGGCGCAGGGCCTGCAGCGGTGTCAACACGAGGTCCGACCAGAAGGGGCGCTGCTCCAGCATCGGGTGCGTCGAGATGAAGAAGAGCGCCGGTGCACGATGCTGCTCCAGCAGCGGCAGTGCCAGACGCAGGTTGTTCACGTAGCCGTCATCGAAGGTCAACAGGATGTTCAGACGATCACGGGACAACCGGTCAGGTGCTTCCAGGTCCTCGGGCGCGACGAAGCGGGCCACCCGGCCCAGCCAGGTCAACTGGCGGTCGAAATCGGACACCGACACGCGCAGCCAGTTGCGGAAGTCGTCGTCTTCGCGCAGGTCGTGGTAGCAGAGTGCCGCCACCCGCGGGCTGCCGCGACCGCCAACGCAAGCCGCCCAGCGCGTCAGCTCCGGACGACCAAGCAGGGATTTCACGGCTTGGCGCATCGGGGCTCGTTCCGGTTCGGGAAAGATGGAGAGATCGCGGTCATTGTACGGCCCGACTCGTGACCTGACAACCACCGGGACGTGTGTGCGGTCCCGGGGATGTGCTACAATGACGGGACCCAGTGGCGTGCCGGCAGACAATGCCGCGCCGCACTCTTCGTGACCGCAGCCAGCCCGGAGGCTCCATGGGATCCCGTTCAATCACCGGTGCGGCCGTGCTGGTCGCGTCCTGCCTCTTCGCAGCGGCCGTTGCGGCCGCTGCCCTCGCGCCGTCCGCCGCTGTGGATCGCGCGCTGGCGGACCCGGACTTCGCCGGCCGCCGCGCCGACGGGACCATCGCCGTCTGGGTGTGGTTCGCGGACAAGGGGCTGCAGGGCGATGCCCTAGCGCGCGCCCTGGACGACGCCGAGCGCTCCCTGGGCGAACGCGCCGCCGCCCGGCGGGCGAAGACGCTGGCCGACAAGGGCGGCCGCCTGGTCGACGCCACCGACCTGCCGCTGCACCGCCCGTACCTCGACTCGGCGCTGGAGACCGGCGCGCGCCTGCGCCGCGAATCCCGCTGGCTGAACGCGGCCAGCTTCGACGCGCGACCCGATCAGGTGCGCGCCCTGGCGGCGCTGCCTTGCGTGCGCGAGGTGACGCTCGTGCGGCGCGCCCAGCCGCGCCCCGCGCCGGCTGCTCCCGGGATCGGGATGGCGGCTCAGGCCGACAAGGACCTGTCCTGGTCGATCGACTACGGCGGCACCCTCGCGGATCTCGAGCAGATCAACGTGCCCGCCCTGCACGAGGAGGGCGTCCACGGCCAGGGCGTGCTGATCGGCATGATGGACTCGGGCTTCCGCACCAGCCACGTCGCGCTTTCCGGCCTGCCGGTGCTCGACCGCTGGGATTTCGTCAACGGCGACGGCGTCGTGGAGAACGAGCCGGGCGACCCGTCCACCCAGGACGACCACGGCACCAAGACCATGTCGACCGTCGGCGGCTACGATCCGGGCAACCACGTCGGCCCGGCCTTCGCGGCCTCGTTCGTGCTGGCCAAGACCGAGGACGTGTCGCAGGAGGTGCCCGCCGAGGAGGACAACTGGGTCGCGGGCATCGAGTGGCTCGACACCTTCGGCGTCGACCTGGTCAGCAGCTCGCTGGGATACATCGACTGGTACGTCGTCACGGACCTGGACGGCGACACCGCCGCCTGCACCATCGCGGCCGACCTGGCCGTGGGCAAGGGCATCGTGGTCTGCAACTCCGCGGGCAACGAGCGCGGCACGAGCTGGAATGCGCTGGTCACGCCCGCCGACGGCGACAGCGTGATCACCGCCGGCGCGGTCACGAGCACCGGCGCCATCGCCTACTTCTCCTCGCCCGGGCCGACGGCCGACGGGCGCGTCAAGCCCGACGTCTGCGCCCTGGGCTCGAGCAACCACGTCGCCAACCCTTCGGGCGGCTACACGACCGCCTCGGGCACGTCGTTCTCCTGCCCGCTGACCGCCGGCGTGGCGGCCCTGGTCCTGTCGCGCGTGCCTTCGCTGACGCCGATGCAGGTGCGCGAGGCCATGCGCATGACGGCCGACCGCGCCGCCGCCCCGGACAACGATTTCGGCTGGGGCATCCTGGACGCCTACGCCGCGGCGCACTACTTCGGCGCCGCGATCGCCCACGCGCCGCTCGGGGACACCGAGCAGACGACGGGCTCGTACGCCGTGGCCTCCACGATCACCGACCGCGTCGCCCTGACGCCCGCCGCGCTGCTGCTGCACTGGCGCGCCGACGCTGGCGTCTGGCAGCAGGTCCAGCTCGCGCCCGCGGGCGGCGACGCCTACGCGGCGGCGATCCCGGCGCAGGCCGGCGGCGCCGTCGTGGACTACTACCTGACCGCCGGCGACGTCCTGGGCGTCACGACGGCGCTGCCGGCCGCCGCCCCGGCGACGGTCTTCTCCTTCCGCGTCGGCGCGGACATCACGCCGCCGCAGATCGTCCACACGCCGCTGGGCGACCAGCCGGCGCTGACCTGGCCGCCGCTGGTGCGCGCCGTGGTCACCGACAACCTCGGGCTGGCCGACGTCGGCGTGGCCTTCACCTGGAACGGCGTCCCGCAGACGGGCTTCGCCCTCGCCGACCAGGGTGCGGGCGTCTACGAGGCGGCGTTCCCGATCGACGCCGGTCTGGTGCAGACGGGAGACGTCTTCGCCTACAGCATCGTCGCCCACGACGCGGCGGCCGTGCCCAACACCGCGAGCGACGGCCCGCACGCCTTCGCGATCATCGACGCCCTGGGCGTGGCCCTGGTCATCGACGACACCGCGGCCAAGGCGGGCGACGTGAAGTTCGACGAGCGCAAGCTGCCGGTCGCCTCACCGATACCGGCGAAGGCCGCGTCCGCGAGCCTGGACCGCTGGCTGCGCGAGGCCGGTTACGTCACCACCGTCGTGGACGCCGGCGCGGTCGTCGCGGGCGATTTCACGGGCAAGCAGTTCGTGGTGCTGAACTGCGGCGCCAACACCGGCCCCGTCGCCGACGCGGGACTGCGCACCCTGCTGCAGGGCTGGGCCGCCGCCGGCGGCAAGCTGCTGGTCGAGGGCGGCGAGGTGGCCTACGACGCCGTCTCCTCGCCCGGCTATCCCGACTTCGCCGCGCAGGTGCTGCACGCCGGCGCCTGGCGCAGCGACAACGCCGGCGCCCTGAACCTGGCGCCGGGCATGTCGACGCACCCGGTGGCGACCGTCCCGCACGCGCTGCCCGCGACGTTGGAACTGACCTACGGCGCCTACGGCGACCAGGACGCCGTCGACCCCGCCGCCGACGCGGTCGTGGTCTACGGCACCGCCTCCTACGCCGCGTCGGCGGGCGTGATGGTCCACGACGACAACCCGGCGCCGCAGGCCGGCCAGATCGTCGTGCTGTCCCTGAACGTCGGCGCCCTGGCCGACACCACGGCCGCCAGGCACCTCGTCGAGAACGCGGCGGCGTACCTGATGGCCGACGAGGGTGCGGCGAGCGGCTCGATCACCGGCCTCGCGTGGACGGTGGCGGGCGGGGCGTACGTGCCGTTGGCCGGGGCCGCGATCGATGCCGGCGCGGGCCACGCCGCGGTCTCGGACGGCGACGGCCGCTTCGTCATCGACGGCCTCTACGCCGGGAGCTACGTCGTGACGGCCACCTACGCCGGCCTGAGCACGGACGTCGCGACGGTGGCGGTCGTGGAGGGCCAGGCCGCAGAAACCTATTTCCGCCTCGTGCCGGTCGCGCACCTGGCGTACGACAACGTCACGCCGGCGGCGATCCCCGACAACAACGTCACGGGCATCGTCTCGATCATCCACGTCGGGGCGGCCGGCTCTGTCGCGGGCGTGGACGTCGATCTCGACGTGACGCACACCTGGCGGGGCGACCTGATCGTCGAGCTGCAGTCGCCCGAGGGCACCGTGGTGCGCCTGCACGACCGCAGCGGCAGCTCCGCCGACGACATCGTGGGCAACTACCCCGGCACGCTGGCGGTGGAGGGGCCGGGCTCGTTAGCGGACTTCGTCGGCGAGGCGATCGCCGGCGACTGGACGCTGCGGATCTCCGACGTGGTCGGCACCGACACCGGCACCCTGAACGGCTGGGGCCTGAACCTGACCCTGCCGGCCGACCTCACCGCGGCGCCGCTTTCGCCGGCCGCGGCCGTCCGCCTGCTGCCCAACCGGCCCAACCCGTTCAACCCGCGCACCGAGATCCGCTTCGAGCTCGCGCGCGACGGCTCGCCGCGGCTGGCCGTCTTCGACGTGCGCGGCCAGCTCGTGCGGTCGCTGCTGGCGGGCGGCCCCCTGGCCGCCGGCCCGCACGCCGTGATCTGGGACGGCCGCGACGATGCGGGGCGCGAAGCGCCGAGCGGCCTCTACCTGGCGCGGCTGGTCGCCGACGGCGTCCGCCTGGAGCGGAAGTTGCTGCTGGCCCGCTGAGAGCCGGTCCGCGATCGGATCCGGGGGCGCCTTTGACCGGGCGCCCTCGATCCGCTATCCTCCCGCTGCACACCCTCCCGGAGAGCGAGCCCCGATGACCAAGGCCAACACCCGCTACGTCTGCGGCAACTGCGGCCACGATGAGCTGCGGTGGCTGGGGCAGTGCCCGCAGTGCCGCGAGTGGAACTCCTTCGCCGCGATCGCGACGACGGCCCCCGCCGGCAAGGGCAAGGGCGGCGGCTTCACCCGCGCGCGGCCCGAAGCCGCCGCGGCGCGGCCGGAACTGGCGCCGGTCGCGCTGTCGCGCGTGGCCACCGCCGCGAACGAGCGCATCCCCGTCGAGCCGCAGGAGGTGGCGCGCATCCTCGGCGGCGGCCTGGTGGCGGGGTCGGTCGTGCTGCTGGGCGGCGAGCCCGGCGTCGGCAAGTCCACGCTGCTGACCGGGCTGGCGCTGAACTGGGTGCGCGCCGGCGTGCGGGTCCTCTACATCGCCGGCGAGGAGTCGCCGTCGCAGATCCGCATGCGCGGCGAGCGGATGGGCTTCGACCCGCGCGCCGGCGAGGGCTTTCACGTCCTGGACGGCGTCGACCTGGAGAGGCTGCTGGCGGCGATGTACGCCGACCGCGAGGCCCACCCGGGCCCCTGCGTGGTGATCGCCGACTCGATCCAGACGCTGCACTCCGGCGACATCGATGCCTTCCCCGGCAGCGTCGGCCAGATCCGCTACTGCGGCGGCGTACTCGCCGACTTCGCGCGCACGACCCTGTGCCCGGTCTTCCTGGTGGGCCACGTCACCAAGACCGGCGACCTCGCCGGCCCGAAGCTGCTCGAGCACCTGGTCGACACCGTGCTCTATTTCGAGGGCAGCGGCGGCGGCGCGCTGCGCATGGTGCGCGCGGTGAAGAACCGCTTCGGCGCGACCGGCGAGCTGGCCCTGCTGGAGATGCGCGGCGACGGCCTGGCGCCCGTCACCGACGCCGGGGCGCTGTTCCTGGGCGACCGCCGCGGCGGCGAGCCCGGCACCTGCGTCGGCGTGGTGCGCAACGGCACGCGGATGTTCCTGACCGAGGTGCAGGCCCTGGTGTCGCCGGCGCGCTACGGCACGCCCCAGCGCGTGGTGCAGGGCGTGGACAGCAAGCGCGTGGCCCTGCTGGCGGCGATCCTGGAGAAGCGGGCCGGGCTGGACCTGGCGGGCTGCGACATCTTCGTCAAGGTCGCCGGCGGCGCCCGGCTGGAGGATCCGGCCGCGGATCTGGCCGTGATCACGGCCCTGGCCTCGTCGCTGCGCGAGATCCCCGTGCCGCTGGACACCCTGGTGCTGGGGGAGGTGGGCCTCACGGGCGAGGTGCGCGACGTCATGGACCGCAAGAACCGGCTGCGCGAGGCCGCCCACCACGGCTTCAAGCGCGTGGTCGCGGCGCGCAACCTCCGCACGCCGCGCACCGAGCAGGGCATGGCCGTGCTGGCGGCGGGCACGGTCGACGAAGCGGTGTCGCTGGCCCTGCAACCGCCCGAGCGCGGCCGCGCCGCCGCGGCGAAGGAGTGAGCGTGGGCGACCAGCGCCGACCGCCGGCGATCCCCCTGCACGTGATCGTGGTCGCCGGCGGCGAGGGCCGACGCGCCCGCACCGGCGCGGACGAGGCGCCCAAGCAGTTCCAGGTCGTCGGCGGCCGCCTGCTGCTGCTGCAGGGGCTGGAAGCCTTCCTGGCAGCGCCCGGCTTCGCCTCGCTGACCGTGGCCGCCCCACCCGCCTGGCAGGCCGTGGTGCGCGAGGCCTTGGCCGCGGCGACGTCGCTGCCGACGACGGTGTGCGATGGCGGCGGGACCCGCACGGCGTCGACCGGGAACGCGGCCGAGGCGCTGCAGCGCTCCCGTGCGCCGCGGGACGACGACCTCGTGGCGGTGCACGACGCCGCCCGTCCCTGGGTGACGGCCGAACTCGTCGGGAGGCTGGCCACCGCGGCGGCGGCGCACGGGGGCGCGGTGCCGGGCATCGAGGTGACCGACACCATCGTCGCGCTCGGGGACGAGGACGCCGTGCGCTACCTGCCGCGCGCCGGCCTGCGCGCGCTGCAGACCCCGCAGGTCTTCCGCTGGCGCCCCTTCCTGGAGGCGCACCGCTGGGCCCGCGCGACCGGCGCGGCGTTCACCGACGACGGCGGGCTGCTCGCGGCGCGCGGCCTGCCGCCGGTGCTGGTGCCCGGCGAGCCGGGCAACCGCAAGGTCACCACCGCCGAGGACCTCGCAGCCGCCCGCGCCCGCGCCCGCGCCGAGGGCCACCCGTGAGCGCGGCCTGCGCGTGCTGCGGCGCCGACGGCGGGCACCGCCTGCACGTGGCCCGCGAGATGATGTTCGGCTTGGGCGGCGCCTTCACCTACCGCGAGTGCGCCGGCTGCGGCTGCCTGGAACTGCAGGACCCGCCGGCCGACCCGTCCGCCTTCTACCCCCCGGACTACTACTCCTACCGCCGCGCCTCACGCCGCCGCCTGGAAGGCCTGGACGCGTGGCTGAAGCGGCACCGCGCCCGGGCCTGCCTCGAGGGCGGCGACCCGCTGGGTTCGCTGCTGAAGCGGGCGTTCGGCGAACCGGCGCAGCTGCGCTGGCTGCGCCGGCTGGGCGTCGGCCGCGACGCCGCCGTGCTGGACGTGGGCTGCGGCGCCGGCGAACTGCTGCGCGAGCTGCAACGCGACGGCTGTCGGCGCCTGGCCGGCGTCGACCCCTACCTCGCCGGGGATCTGGACCTCGGCGGCGGGCTGGTCGTGCGGCGACTGGGATTGGAAGCGGTGAGCGAGAGCTACGACCTGGTCATGCTGCACCACGTGCTCGAGCACTTGCCCGATCAGCAGCAGGTCTTCGTGCAGTTGCGGAAGGTCGTGAAGCCGGGCGGCCGCTTGCTCGTGCGGATCCCCGTGGCCGACTCGCTGGCCTGGCGCCGCTACGGCGTCGACTGGGTGCAGCTCGATGCGCCGCGCCACCTCGTGCTGCACACGCGGCGCAGCCTGGAGCGCCTGGCCGCGGGCGCGGGCTTCGCGCTCGAGGGGAGCGAGGACGACGGCACCGCCTTCCAGTTCTGGGGCAGCGAGCAGTACCGCCGCGGCATCCCGCTGCGCGATCCCCGTTCCCACGCGACCGACCCGCGCCGCTCGCCGTTCACCCGCGCCGAACTCGCCGGCTTCGCCCGCGAGGCGGCGCAGGCCAACCGCGACGGCACCGCGGACCAGGCGGTGTTCTATTTCCGGCGCCATGCCGGGACCAACGGCACATAAGTCGACGGTCCGTATTGCCGGGGTAGCCGGGAGGGGCGGGATCCTGTATTATACAGGATGAATTGCATCTTGATTCGCACGAGGAGGGACATGTCGCCCATCAAATCGAAACGCGCGCTGGTCGTCGTGACGACCCTGGCGCTCGCGATCGCCGTTCCCGCCGTCGCCCAGACGGGATTCTCGGTCCTGTGCCTGTCGGCGGCGCCCGACACCTACGTCGGGGAGATCGACGTTCCCTATGGAGAGGACTTCGACCTCTACGTGATCCTGGCCGGCCCCGACGTGGGTGCGCCGCTGTCGTGGCGGCTCGACACCGTGGACTGGGCCGTGCTCGGCAGCTGCTGCGGCGGTTCGCCCGCGTCCCTGATCGCGTCGGAGCTCGCCGGCGCCCCGCTCGCCCACCAGGGCGATCCCGTCCTGGGCGTGCACACCACGTCCGACGGCTGCGTCCAGCTGGACGTGGTCACCCTGGCCCGCCTGCACTTCGTCTGGGTCTACGAGCCGACCGGCCCCTTCTTCCTGGGCGCGGCCGCGCTCGCGCCGGCCGCCGCCTGCGACGGCCCGTCGCAGATCCTCGACGGACGGACGCTGCGGGTGGTGCCGTCGGGCATCACGCCGGCGTCGGCGTCGAGCTGGGGAGGGGTCAAGTCGCTCTACCGCGACTGATCCGGGCGGGACGTTCAGCCGTCGTCGAGACCCGAGCGGTAGCGGCCGCTGGCGGGATCCTTGTAGACCTTCACCTGACGGTACAGCTTGATGCCGAGCCGACCGGCCGCGATCTCCCGGAAGAGGTGGTCGAGGCAGCCGGCGAGGTCGTCCATCTGCTCGCCGATGCTCTCGAGGCGGGCGTGCAGGGCGACTTCGTCCGCGGTGCCGCCGGCGGTGGAGAGTTCCTCGCGGATGTGGTAGAGCTTGAGGGCGAGGACGGTGATGCGGTCGATGATGCTGCCCGGGGACTCGGAGTTCAGGGGCGCCCCGGGTCGGGGGAGGCCTTCGCGCGCCAGCACGCCCATGATCTCCACGTCGAGGGCCTCGATGGTCCTCACGCGGCGGGCGTTGGACGCGTCGATGGAGCGCTTGACGGCCGCGAGCACCTCGTCGCCGGCGCCGTGGGCGCGGCTGCGGTCCTCCTCGTGCCACTGGTAGGTGTTCACGAGCTGCAGCAGCTCGGCGATGCCGGCCCAGCCGCGGTGTTCCGGCGCGAGGACGTCCAGCGCGTCCTGCCACGAGTCCAGCCCCTGCTCGTGGAGGTGCCAGCGGTCGATGACGCGCCACAGGATGGGCAGCAGCGCGCCGGATTCCGGCCTGGCGCCCGGCTGCGGCGCGATCGTGGTGTCGGGCTGGTTCATCGGCGCGCTCCCCTCGGCTCGACCGCGGTCGTGGGCGCGGCTACTGTAGGACATGGGGGCGGGGGCGGCAAGCCGTCTCCGAACGGCTCGCGACGACCGGGAGCGACGATGAAGCGTGACGTGACGATCCTCTTGCTCCTGCTGGGCCTGGCTCCGGCTGCCGTAGCCGCCGCCGACGCCCCCGCGGGCGTCGTGCCGCTGCATCCGGCGGTCGGCGACACGGTCGACGCCGGTGAAGCGGCCCGCTGGGGGTTGTTCCCCGACGTGCCCGGCCTGGTGAGCGCCGTGTTCACGCCCGGGCCGCGCGGCGGCTTCCTGGCGCGGCTGACGGTCGCCGGCGACCCGCCCGGCGCGCACCGCGAACGCAACGTGCCGCGATCGCAATGGGACGTCTGGCGCCGCAGCCTCGACGCAGGCGAACCCGTGTCCGGGGCCCCGCCGGAGGTGAATCGCGACAACGCGGTCTGGCCGGAAGTGCCGCTGCCGGCCGACGTCGCGCATCCCGCCGGACCGCGGCCGGGCCTGCCGGTTCCCGACGTGGGGCCGCCGAGCCGCTGGCTCCTGCTGACCGACCTGGGTTGGAAGCACGCCACCACCGCCTTCGGCGACTACTTCACCGACATGCTGCGCGTCTCGGTCGCGCTCGGGCTGCCGCTGGGCGAGAACTTCCTGGCCACGGCCGGCCTCCAACTGGGCCTCGGCGACCTGCAGGACGACTTCGAGGACCTGACGGACAACGGCCGTGCGGCCCACTACGGGATCGAGCTGGGCGCCCGGGCGCTGCTGCCGGTCGGTGAGCGCACCGACGCCGTGCTGGGCGTGCGCGGCGGCTACTACCTGCGCTCCCTGCGCTGGGGCGGCACGCTGTTCTGGGGCTACGGCACGGTCTACCAGAGCGGCTCGCTGGTGCGGGAGATGTCCGACTGGGGCGGCGGCCTCGACGTCGGCCTGCGCCGGCGGCTCGGGGGCGCGGGCTCCCGCCGCTGGCTCGCGGCGACCCTGCACGCCGAGACCTATGCCGCCGACCCGGTGCTGCTGGAGGATGCGACCAACGGCAACCGGTTGATGGCCGACGATCACGACGACTGGATCGGCGTGTCCGTCGGCCTGGTCATGGGGATCTAGGCCCGCCGCGGCCGAGGTTTTCCTTGGCGCGCCGCCGCGGCGCTGGCTACGATGGGCGGACGCGGGCGACCGCGTCGTCATCTCGAGGAACCGAGGAGGTCCCATGTCACCCTGGATGTCTGAGCTGATCGCGATCGTCATCCTCTTGGCCGTGGTGGCGTTCGTCATCGCCCGCCTGCCGAAGATCGACCTGGGCCACGACCCCGGCTTCCGCACCCGCCGCGTCTGGAACTGGCTGCCGCTGGGCCTGACCTACGCGCTGCTCTACATGGGCCGCTACAACCTGACCGTCAGCAAGGGCGCCTTCGAGGAGATCGCCGGCGGCTCGGGCGGGTCGCTCATGGGCAACACCGACTTCGGCGTGATCTTCGGCGTGGGCACCGTGGTCTACGGCTTCTCGTTCCTCATCAACGGCCCCCTGACCGACCGCTTCGGCGGCCGCAAGGCGATGCTCGCCGGCACCGCCGGCGCCGTGGCGATGAACGTGCTGATGGGCCTGGCGACGTGGTCCCTGCTGAACCGGGGGCCCCTGTCGGCCTTGCTGGCCGCGAACTTCGTGCCGGTCTTCGCGGTGCTGTACGCGCTGAACATGTACTTCCAGAGCTTCGGCGCCGTGGCCATCGTCAAGGTCAACGCCTCCTGGTTCCATGTGCGCGAGCGGGGCGTGTTCGGCGCCATCTTCGGCATCCTGATCTCGCTGGGCCTGTACTTCGCCTTCGACGTGAGCAAGCTGATCCTGCGGGGGATGGGCCTGATCTGGGTCTTCATGATGCCGGCCCTGCTGCTGGCGATCTTCTGGCTGATCGACGTGCTGGTCGTGCGCGACAAGCCTTCGCAGACGGGCCACCTGGACTTCGACACCGCCGACGCCACCGCGGGCGAGTCGGGACCGCCGCTCGGCCCGGCGAAGGTGTTCCGCATGATGCTGGGCAACCCCGTCATCATGACCATCGCGCTGATCGAGTTCTGCAGCGGCTTCCTGCGCCAGGCCATCATGCAGTGGTACCGCACCTTCGCCAAGCAGACCGACGCCGCTCTGCATCTGGGCTCCGGCTTCGTCAACGAGCACTGGGGCATGCTGCTCTGCTGCGCGGGCATCCTGGGCGGCGTGGTGGCCGGCACGGTCAGCGACCACGCCTTCCAGTCGCGCCGCGGCCCGGTGGCCGCCGTCCTTTACGGCGTGATGCTGCTGGGCGCGGTCGCCCTGATCTTCATCTACCAGACGCCGATCGTGGGTTGGCTGGTGCTCGTGATGTCGATGGCCGTCATCGGCGTGCACGGGATGCTGTCGGGCACCGCGAGCATGGACTTCGGCGGCAGCCGCAACGCCGGCATGGCGGTCGGCATCATCGACGGCTTCGTGTACCTGGGCACCGCCGTGATGTCCTTCACGTACGCCGCGGTGCTGCCCGAGGAGCAGTTCGACGCCGCCGGCAAGATCGCCGGTCCGGTCACCGATCCCGACAATTGGCTGGCGTGGCCGTTGGCCATGGTGCCGCTGGCGGTCGTGGGCCTCGTCCTGTCCGCCCGGGTCTGGAACGCCAAGCCTCGCCAGGGCGGCGCCGCTCATTGAACGACATCGCAGCGAGGTGCACCGCATGAACCGGTTCCTGACGACCCTGCTGATCCTGCTGGTCGCCACGTCCGTCGAGGCGGCGGACGACCCGGGCTTCATGATCGTCGCCGGCGACACCATCTGGCTGACCGACCCCGTCCTGGTCCTGGGCACGCGCGTGCCGGCGGCGCTGCCCGTCGGCGAGCGCGAGGTCACGGTCCTGGACGCCGAGCAGGCGGCGTTGCTGCCCGTGCGCGGGCCGGCCGAACTGCTGGCGTCGGCGCCGGGGGTGGCCGCGGGCCAGCGCCAGCTCTACGGCACCCAGGCGGACCTCTCGATCCGCGGCTCCACCTTCGAGCAGGTGCGCGTGCTGCTCGGCGGCATGGACGTGGGGGACCCGCAGACCGGCCACCACGCCCTGGACCTCCCGCTCTCGCTGGCCGACCTGGCGCGGCTCGAGGTGCTCTCCGGCCAGGGCTCGGTATTGGCCGGCGCCGGCGCGTTCGGCGGCGTCGTCAACGCGGTGCCGCGCCTGCCGGCAACGGTGCGCGGCGGCGCCGCGGCGGTGACCGCGGGCGGCGATGAGATGCGCGGCGCGCGGCTGCGCCTCGACTCGGGCCGCGGCGACGCGCTGGGCCTGGATGCGGCGGGCTGGCTCTCCGGCGACTGGTTCCGCACCGACGGGGACCGGCCGGGCACCGACGCCGAGAACCTGACCGTGGCGGGCCGCGGCACCGCGACGGCGCACGGCGCCGAGTTCGACCTGCTGGCGGGGTACGCCCGCCGCGATTTCGGCGCCCTCGACTTCTACGCGCCCTACCCCTCGCAGGAGCGGACCGAGACGGTGTTCGCCGGTCTGATGGCGCGGCGGCCCCTGTCCGACCGCACCGTCGTCGAGCAGCGCCTCTACGGGCGGCGGCACGAGGACCGCTTCGTGCTGTTCCGCGACGATCCGGCCCGCTACACGAACGACCACCTCAACCGGCGCGCGGCGAGCGAGACGCGCCTGTCCTGCGACCTGGGCGCGGGCTGGACGGCGGCGGCCGGCCTGGACGGCGGCTACGAGGACCTGGACAGCCGCGGCGTGCGCGCGGGCGCCGCGACGACGGCCCTCGGCCGGCACGACCGTCGGCACGCGGCCGCCGCCCTGGAGATGGCCTGGCGCCGCGGCGCCTGGCGGGCCACCGCCGGCGCACGGCGCGACGCCTGGTCGCAGCAGGACCCCGCGACGACGCGCACCGCGGCGCTGCGCTGGCAGGTCGATCCCGCGGTCGCCCTGCGGGCCTCGGCGGGCTCGGTCCTGCGCCTGCCCACGTTCACCGAGCTGTACTACGAGGACCCCGCCAACCGCGGCGACCCGCGCCTCGAGCCGGAACACGGCTGGGCCTGGGACCTCGGCGCGACCGTGGCGTCGGGGCCGTGGACCCTCGACTGGTCGGTGTTCGAGCGCCACGAGGAGGACCTGATCGACTGGGTCCGCCCCGCGAACGCTCCGACCGGCCCCTGGCTCGCGCGCAACGTGGCCAAGGGCCGCGTCCGCGGCTGGACCCAGTCCTACGGGCTGACCACGCCCCGCGGCGACGCGCTGTCGCTGCACCACACGATCTTCGAGGCGGAGCGCTCGCTCCCGGCGGGCGACGTCGCCAAGTACGCGACGCTCATCCCGCGGCACCTGCTGGCGGCGTCGGCCACGGTCGCGATCGACCGCGGCGTCGTGGTCGCCGCGCAGGCACGCCACCGTAGCGGCGCGAACGGCGCGGGTCACGTCGTCGTGGACCTGCGCGCCTCGCTGGCGCGGGGGGCCTGGACGTTGTCGGCCGATCTGTGCAACGCCTTCGACCGGGAGTACGAGGAGATCCCCGGCGTCCCGCTGCCGGGACGTCAGGCCGCCGCGACGTGCGCGCTGGCGTTCTGACGGAAATCGTCGGCCCGGCAAGCTGTTATAAAATAACAACCTATCGCCCGATTCGTGCACCCGGGCCGCGGTTTTTTGCATTTCCGGGGAATTGATAAACACATTTCGTCATGATCGTGCTAGCATCTTACCATGGTTCCGAATCGGCTCGTATCGGATTCCCGTCGATCTTCAGCGTCCCGTTCCGAATCGGGAAGCGCGCCTCACCTCGAGGTGCGCGGGTCACCGTTTTTCGAGGGGGATTCACCATGCGTCACTTGATGAAGCTGCTGTCCGTGGCGGCGGTGCTGGTCCTGGCCGCGAGCCTCGCGGCCGCCGGCACGCTCCAGACCAACTCCAAGGACAGGATCGAGAAGGATGCCTACATCGGCATGGACCGCGGCCTGCTGGACTGCAGCGGCGCGGTCGAGCTGGCCGACGGCGTCACCGCCTACGGGACCAACGTCGGCGCCGTGAACAACGTCAGCATGTACGGCAGCAGCACCTGGAGCGAGACGGGCGGAGAAGCCGTCTACCACATCTTCCTGGACGGCTGGTACGACTGGTCGATGGTCATCAACATGAACGGCTGCGACCTCGACATCGCGGTGCTGAACATGTGCGACGAGGACCTGGGCTGCATCGGCGTCGTCGATTCCAGCGTCGACGGCATCAACGGCTGGACGGGCGACGTCTACTTCGTCGTCGACGGCTAAAACGGCGCCGCCTGCGACTTCGACATCACCGTCACGCTGACCCCGTACACGCCGCCGGAGCCGGTGTCCTTCTGCGATCTCGTCCAGGGCGTCGAAGGCGTCGGGATCTTCTCCGGCGACACCTGCGACGGTCAGAACCTCATCTCCGAGTTCGACTGCATCTCGTACGCCGAGGCCGGGTTCGAGCACTACTACGAGGTTTCCATGCCTACCGGCTCGAGCTTCACGGTGGACCTGGTGCACTCCGTCGACAGCGCCATCTGGGTGCTGGACGCCTGCGCCGAGCCCTTCGCCTGCCTGGCCAGCGCCGACGACGTCTACCCCGGCGGCGAGGAGTTCGTCAGCTACGCCAACACCGGCGCGGACACCGTCGTCTACCTGGTGATCGACAGCTACGGCACCGACACCTGCGGCGCCTACGAGTTCACGTTCACGCCGACGGGCGGGGCCGTGGCCAACGAGGTCATGAGCATCGGCGACGTGAAGGCGCGGTTCAAGTAGATCCGTTTCGGCGAGCGATCGCCAAGCAAGACGGGCCCCGTGAGCGATCACGGGGCCCGTTTCCTTGAAGCGGTGGCGATCAGGCGGGTGTGCCGGGTCCGGCTTGGAAAATATCCGTCCTCTGCCAGCCGCCTCGCCGGAAGCGCGCATAGAGCAGCACCGCCTCCAGCGCGTAGCAGGCGGCGCCGCCCAGCCAGGCGATGCGCACATCGCCGCCGCCGCGCACCACCAGCAGCCAGGTCAGCGGCAGGAAGATCCCCCACATGACCGCAGCGGTGATCAGCATCACCGAGCGTGTGTCGCCGGCGCCGGTCAGCAGGCCGCTGCCGACCATGCGCATGCCGTCGCCGACCTGGAAGCCCGACGCCACCAGCGCCAATCCGGCCCCGAAGACGAGGATGGCGGGGTCGGGCGTGAAGATGCGGAAGATCCCGCCGCGGAACAGGTAGAAGAGCACCGCCAGGATCAGGCAGTAGAGCAGCCCCAGCTTGTAGACCTGGCGGCCGTAGCGCGCCGCCACGTCGGGGCGGCCGGCGCCGACCCAGTTGCCGACCAGCACGGCGCCGGCCGAGGTCAGGCCCCACATGGGCATGAACGAGAAGGAGAGCAGCTGCACGGTGATCTGGCTGGCCGCGAGCTGGATGGCGCCGGCGCGGCCGACCAGCACGGTGAACAGGCTGAACGAGCACATGTCGATGAAGCCCTCGAGCGTCGACGGCAGCCCCACGCGGACCATGTTGCGCAGGGCCGCGAGGTCCGGCCGGCGCGGCACGTGGATGCGGTAGCGGCGGCGCTGGCTGCGGTCGGCCAGGATCACCGCGGCCATCAGCACCGTGTTGACCACCACGCTGATGCTCGTGGCGATCGACGCGCCGGCGATGCCCATCTCCGGTACCGCCAGCAGGCGCCGGCCGCCGACGGAGAAGCCTGCCCAGCCGAAGATCAGCCAGAGGTCGAGCAAGGCGTTGAGCGCGTTGGCGATGATCGCGATCCACATGGGCGTGCGCACGTCGCGGCGGCCCTGGAAGTAGCCCAGCAGCGCGAAGCCGATCTGGGTGAAGACCGCGCTGACGGTCCGCCAGCGGACGTAGGTGTAGGTCGCGTCGACGACGTCGGAAGGGTTTCCCGTCAGGCGCAGCAGGGGCAGGCTGAAGTGGCCGAGCAGCATCAGCAGCAGCCCGGTGACGAGCGACAGGTGGATGGCCTGCCAGGTGTAGTGGCCGACGGCCTCGTCGTCGCCCTTGCCGTGGGCCTGCGCCACGAAGGTGCCGTTGATGCGGCTGAGGTTGTTGAACAGGCTGTAGGCGGCCCAGGTCAGCACGCCGCCCAGCCCCGCGGCCCCCAGGGCCAGGCTGGAGTAGCGGCCCAGGAAGATCGTGTCGACGGTCCACATCAGGGTGTGCGAGATCATCGACAGCACGATGGGCGAGGCCAGCACGACGATCTCCCGCGCGTGGTGGATGCGCCAGGGACCGCCGGTGGGCGCGTCGCCGCCGTGGGGGAGGATCGGATGGTCGTTCATGGTCCGCCGGACCATAGCCCCCTGGTGACGGGGAGACAAGACCCGTCGCGCGGTTGACCGTCCGGACCCGTTCCGCTACGTTGCGCGCAGCTTCCCGACGACGCGCGCCACCGCAGCCCGAGGAGCCCGCCATGCCGCGACCGGTGCTCCCCGCCGCCGGACCCCTGCGGGGGACGGGGATCGTCCCCGGCGACAAGTCCCTGTCCCACCGCGCCGCGCTGTGCGCACCGCTGGGCGACGGGCCGGCGCGCGTGCGCGGCTTCCTTCGCGCCGAGGACACGCTGCGCTCGCTGGCGGCGGTGCGCGCGCTCGGCGCGGACGTGCGCGACGACGGTTGTGAGGACGGGCGCGAGCTGTGGATCGCGCCCGGGACCTTCCCCGCACCGGGTGCGGCCCCGGAAGGCGTGCCGCTGCTGGAGATCGACTGCGGCAACAGCGGCACCACGGCCCGCCTGCTGCTCGGCCTGCTGGCCGGCCGGCGCGTGCGCGCGCGACTGGACGGGGACGCGTCGCTGCGGTCGCGGCCGATGGGGAGGGTCGTGGAGCCCCTGCGCGCCCTGGGCGCGGGCATCGTCTACCTGGGCGCGGACGGCCGGCTGCCCCTGGTCGTGACGGGTGCGGCGCTGCGCGGCGGCGACCACGCGATGGGGGCGCCCTCGGCCCAGGTCGCCTCGGCCCTGCTGCTGGCCGCGCTGTCGTCGTCGGCGCCGGTGACGGTCCGCGGCTGCCGCGGCGCGCGCGACCACACGCCGCGCCTGCTGGCGGCCATGGGCGCCGACCTGGGCGGCTGGGAGCCCGGCGACGACGCGGTGACGCTGCGTCCCGGCCCGCCGCTGCGCGCGGTCGGGCACGGCATCCCGGCCGACCCCTCGTCGGCCGCCTTCCTGCTGGGCGCCGCCGCCCTGGTGCCGGGCAGCCGGGTGACCGTGCCCGGGGTGCTGCTGAACCCGACGCGCTGCGGGTTCCTGGCGGTGCTGCGGGAGATGGGGGCGGACCTCGCGGTCGAGCCCGATGCCGCTGCCGAAGCAGGCGCCGAACCGACCGGTGCGGTGACCGTGGGTGCGGGCAACCTGCGGGCCGTGCGGATCGACGGCGCCGGACGCGTCGCCACGCTGGTCGACGAGCTGCCGTTGCTGGCCGTGCTGGCGGCGCGGGCCCGCGGCACCACGTCGCTGCGCGACGCCGCCGAGCTGCGCGTCAAGGAATCCGACCGCCTCGCCGCCGTGGCGGCGGGCCTGCGCGGCCTGGGCGTCGCGGTGGTGGAGCATCCCGACGGGCTGGACATCGTCGGCGAACCGGAGGGGTTCCCGGCGCGGGGAACCGTGCCGGTCGCCACCCACGGCGACCACCGCATCGCCATGGCCTTCGCCGTGGCCGGCCTCGCGTCCCGCGCGGGGGTGGTCCTGGACGACGACGCCTGCGTGGCGGTGTCGTTCCCCGGCTTCTTCGCGGCCTGCGCGGCGCTGGCGCGCGCGGGGGCGTCGGGTTGACCGCCGGGAGCGGTTCAAGTACGTTGCAGCTTCACGTCGGAGCTCGTCGTCCCGCCGCAGGATGGAGAGGGTAGGCATGCGCTGCCTGCACGCAGGCGAAAGCCACGGACCGGCCCTGGTCTCGGTGATCGAGGGCTTCCCCGCCGGCGTGCCCCTGGGCGAGGGGGACCTCGACGCGGAGCTGGGCCGTCGCCTCGCAGGGTACGGCCGCGGGATCCGCGCGCAGACGATCGAGACCGACGCCTGCCGCATCCTGGCCGGCCTGTGGAAGGGCCGCACGCTGGGTTCGCCCCTGGCGGTGCTGATCGAGAACCGGGACTTCGCGCGGCGCGACGGCGCACCGCACCCCGACTGGCCGGCTCCGCGGCCCGGGCACGCCGACCTGCCGGGCCGGCTGCGCTACGGCTACGACGGCTTCGCGCCGGTGGCCGAGCGGGCCAGCGCCCGCTCGACGGCGGGCGTGGTGGCGGTCGGGGCCTGCGCCAAGGCGCTGCTGAGGCAGCTCGGGATCGAGGTCTGGAGCCACACCGCGCGGGTCGGCGACGTGGCGGCCGCGGAGGTCGCGCCGACCCTGGCCCGCCTGCGCCGCGTGCGCGCCGGCACCCCGCTGCGCTGCCTCGACCGACGCGCGGAGGCGCTGATGGTCGCGGCCGTGGACGCGGCCGCGGCCGCCGGCACCACGCTCGGCGGCGTCGCCGAGGTCGTCGCGTTCGGCGTGCCGGCCGGCCTGGGCACGTACGTCCAGCCCGACCGCCGCCTGGACGCCCGGCTGGCCGGCGCGCTGGCCGGGATCCCCAGCGTGAAGGCCGCCGAGATCGGCGACGGCGCGGCGGTCGCCGCCCGCGACGGCCGCACGGCCCATGACGAGCTGTTCCCCGACGGCCGCGGCGGCGCGCGGCGCGAGACCAACCGCGCCGGCGGCCTCGAGGGCGGCGTCACCAACGGCGAGCCGGTGCGGGTGCGGGCCTACGTCAAGCCGATCTCCACCCAGCGCGAGGGCCTGCGGAGCGTCGATGTGCGCACGGGCAAGGCCCGGCGCGCATCCTGGGTGCGCTCCGACACCTGCGTGGTGGCGGCCGCCGGCGTCGTGGCCGAGGCGGTCGTGGCCTGGGAGCTGGCCTGCGAACTCGCGGCGGTGCTGGGCGACGTCCCGCTGCCGGAACTGAAATCCCGACTCCGCGCGCTGCGCGATCGACAGGAAAAGCCATGACTCCCACGACCCTGCCCCGCGGCGACTTCCTGCCCGTGCTCAAGGAGCGCGGCTTCTTCAAGCAGTGCACCGACGAGGCCGCCCTGACGGAGCTGCTGGCCGGGGAGAAGGTCACCGGCTACATCGGCTTCGACCCCACGGCCGACTCGCTGCACATCGGGTCGCTGCTGCAGATCATGCTGCTGGTCCACCTGCAGCGCCACGGGCACCGGCCCATCGCCATCGCCGGCGGCGGCACGGCCCTGGTCGGGGACCCCTCGGGCAAGACCGAGCTGCGCAAGCTGCTGACGCTCGAGGACATCGAGGCCAACCTCAGGGGCATCAAGGCCCAGATCGCGCACTTCGTGAGCTTCGGCGACGGTCCCGGCGACGGGTTGCTGCTGAACAACGCCGACTGGCTGGTGGGCTGGAGCTACCTTGACTTCCTGCGCGAGGTCGGCCGGCACTTCAGCGTCAACGTCATGCTGTCGCGCGAGTCGGTGAAGCAGCGCCTGGAGACCGGCCTGAGCTTCATCGAGTTCAACTACATGATCCTGCAGGCCTACGACTTCATGGTCCTGAACCGCGACCACGGCTGCCGCCTGCAGATGGGCGGCGACGACCAGTGGGGCAACGTCGTCTCGGGCGTGGACCTGACGCGGCGCATGAACCGCCAGGAGGTCTTCGGGCTGACCTCGCCGCTGATCACCACCGCGACGGGCGCCAAGATGGGCAAGACCGCCGCCGGCGCCGTGTGGCTGGACGAGCGCCGCACAAGCTCCTACGATTTCCACCAGTACTGGATCAACGTCGACGACCGCGACGTCGCCCGCTTCCTGGGCCTCTACACGCTGCTGCCGATGGACGAGGTGCGCCGCCTCGGCGCGCTGCAGGGGGCCGACCTGCGCGAGGCCAAGCGCGTGCTGGCCTTCGAGGCGACCCGCACGCTGCACGGCGAAGCGGCGGCGCAGGCGGCCGAGCGGGCGGCCGCGGCTCTCTTCGGCGGCGGCGGCGACGGCAAGGGCAACGTCGCCGACGTCCCTTCGAGCCGCCGTCCGCTCGCGGACCTCGACGGCGACGGCCTGCCGCTCATCGACGCCCTCGCCGACGCCGGGCTCGCCGCCAGCAAGGGCGAAGCCCGACGGCTGATCCGGCAGGGCGGCATCCGGGTCAACGGCGATGCGGTCGCCGACGAGATGCGCGCGCTGACCGACGCCGACGTGCGCGACGGCCGCATCGCGCTGCAGGCCGGCAAGAAGCGCCACCACCACATCCTGTTCGGAGACCAGGCATGAAGACCCTGCTGCAGCGCCTCAACCCCGCCGTCCCCCGCCGCGCGCTGCCGCTGGTCGCCGGCATGCTGTGGGGGCTGGTCGCCGTGATGCTGATGACCAGGGCGACGATCTGGCTGCTGGGCGCGCGGCCGCTGCCGGGCCTGGCCGCCGCCGCGGCCGGGGTCCTGATGGCCGCCCTGCTGATCCCGCGGGCCTTCCGGCCCCTGGTCGTCAAGAACCTGCGGCGCCTGGCCGACCGCCCCGACCCGGCCTGCGTGTTCTCGGCTTTCGCCTGGCGCAGCTGGGCCATGGTCACGGTCATGTCCATCGGCGGGGTGCTGCTGCGGCAATCCGGCCTGCCGCGCCTGCTGCTGGCGACGCCCTACCTGGGCATGGGGCTCTGCCTCGGGGCGGGGTCGCTCATCTACCTCCGCCGCCGCATCCTGCCGGTCCCGTAACAATCGATTGCCCGATCCGCGGACCTGGGCGTATCTTCAGGACACGCCCAGGATCGAGGTAGCCGTTGTATTCTCCCGAGACGCTGATCGCCGCCTATGCCGACGAGGACCGGCGCCTGCAAGAGGTCGTCCGGCAGTACCCCGTGGCCAAGAGGGGCGATGCGCTGCGCAGCGAGGGACTCAGCCTGATCCAGACGCTGGGCCACCTGGCGTTCTGGGACGTCTACGCCGTCCGTTTCTACGAGGCCCGCATCGAGGACCGCGCCGTCCCGCCCCTGACCTTCGCGGAGTTCGAATCGCGCAACCGGCACGAGCTGCAGCGTCTCTACGGCCTGCCGTTCGAGCAGGTCCGCGAGGCCTACCTGGCCGCCACGCGCGACCTGCTGGCCTTCCTGCACCGCCACTGGGACGACCTGGACGAGCAGGAACGGACCAACTTCACGATCCCCCTGAAGCACCGCCGCCACCACCGGCACCTGCTGCAGGAGCACCTGCAGGCGCTGCCGCCGGCCGAGACCGCCGCCGCGGCGGCCGAACGCGCGGGCTGACCGGAGGGATCCCGATCCCACGACGTGGAAGGGCGCCCCCGAGGGGGCGCCCTTCCTTCATGAGGCGATGACGGAGGTCAGCGGTTCGGGAAGTCCGCCTCGAACCCCGACCAGACCAGGGACTTGTCTTCGTGGTAGATCCGGTTTCCCTGATCCTCGTGGTTGATTTCGCGCACGAGGCCGGCACCCGGAGCGTACCAGAGGGTGTCGTTGCCGGCGCTGAAGACGGTCTCGCCGTCACCCATCTCGTAGTGCAGGGCCACCTTGCGGCAGCCGAGCCAGTACATCGGTGGCCCGTCGCTCTGCTTGCTCGGCTGGCTGCCGTACGGGAGCTCGAACGTGCCGGCCAGTACCGCGACCGTGTAGTCGACCTGGGAACTGTCGTCGATCGCCGCCGTCCCAGACCAGGACGAGGTCACCACCGGCAGCCGCAGCCAGTCGATCGGCGGGGTGAACGTGACGTCCGACGTCTCCATGTCGTGCTGCTCGTGGAATCCGAGGAGCTGGACGGCCGTGGTCGTGAGCTTCATGCGGTCGTATTCCGTCATCACGGGGAAGTCCTTCGCGGGGTAGGACTCGTGGTTGCTGGCGTGCCACAGCCAGAACTCGCCGCCGGTCTTGACCTCGATGAGCTGGAGCTCCCCGACGTAGCCGTTCGACGAGGGGTTCGTTTCCTGGTAGTAGCCTTGGTAGTACTGGGCCCAGCCGTCGATCACGGGCAGGAACTGCGCCGTGCCGGCGACGGTCGCCTGCCACTCGATGCCGTCGTCGTTGACGTTGCCGTTGACGTCGGCGAAGGAATTGAACTCCACCCTGAAGATCGAACCGGGGATCAGGGGCGTGCGCAGGCCGACGGTGATGACGGTGTGGTTCTCGGACCACACCCCGGGATTGTCCATGCTGGCGAACGCGGTCATCAGCTGCCCGCTGATCATGGCGGGGTTGAGCGAGCTGTCGTCGATGGGCTCGCTGAAGGTCATGCGGAAGAAGGAGACGTCGGTGCCGATGTTCGCGCCGTCGGCGGGCTCGATCGAGATCAGCTGCGGCGGCGTGAGGTCGGCGTTCGTGCCGGTGGTGAAGGAGAAGCTCGCCGCGGCGGACAGGGGCGTGCCGTACTGGCTCTCGGCGGCCGTGCTGACCGAGACCGTGATCAGCGTGGAGGCCGGCAGGTCGTCGGTGAAGGTCAGGACGCACTCCGAGCCCGACTCGAGCATGTCCAGCGTGTAGGCGTGGGCGACCTTGTCCGGGGACGTCACGGCGATCGCCCCGGGCAGCGTGCCGGCGTCCATGTCCTGCGAGAACTGCAGCCAGACCGTGGTGTTGATGGGCACGCCCACGGCGTCGTCGTCGGGCGTGGTGTTCAGCAGCAGGACCTCGTCCGTCCAGGTCCAGAAGTTCCAGGCGAAGGCCGTCGCCAGCGCGTTGCCGGCTTCGTCGGTCAGGCCGACGGTCGCCGTCGCGGTGATCTCGGTGCCTTCGGGCCAATCGGTGTGCGACACGACGAGCGTGCGCGCGTCGGTCCAGTCGGTGTCGGTGACCGTGCCGTCGGACAGGGTCACGCTGCCGTCGGCCGAGGCGGGATCCATGTCCTCGTTGAACACGATGACCAGTTCTTCGTCCAGGGACACGTCATCGTCGTCCTGGGACGGGTTCACGCTGATGACCAGGGGAGCGGTGGTGTCCGTCACCGGATCGGTCGGGTCGTCGTCGCTGCAGGAAGCGAGGGCGAGCGCCAACCCGAGAAGCAGGGCCAGCAGGATGAAACGTCGGCTCGACATGATTCCTCCTTGATACGCGGGGGGAGGCCTCCCTGGCGGGAGGTCGGAAAGCATGTTGATCGGCCTGTTGCAGGATCCGGGCCTTGACCGGCTATTGTCAAGATCGGTTTTGAACCGGCGGTGGCCCGGGAACTCGGCGTGGGGTATACTGTTGCCTGTCCGATGGCCGACACACCGGACCGGGAGGGGCTCCATGCCTGCAACGCCTTCTATCAAAGCCTGTTGTGCGATCGTCGGCCTGTTGCTGCCGGTCGCGGCGGCGAGCCTCGTCGCCGCCGGCGGCCTGACGTTCGCAGCGACGACGGAATCCGTCGCCGTTCCCGCAGACGAGGGAGGACCCGTGCGCCTGCTGTTCATCCACCATTCCTGCGGTGGTCAGCTTCTGGCCGAACCGGGCGCTCAGGACGGCGGCGGCAAGGACTCCGCCGCCCGCTGCATCTACCGGAGCCACCCCAACGGGGGAGGCCTGCGGGCGCTGCTGCAGGCCGCCGGCTACGAGGTCCACGAGGCGACGTACGGCTCGCTGCTGGGCGAGGATACCGACATCGGCCACTGGCGCCGGAAGTTCGCCGAGCAGATGGACCGCATCCTGACCTGCGACGAGCAGGACCGCTCCTACACGGATGGCCGCACCAACGAGATCGTGGTCTTCAAGTCCTGCTACTCGAGCACCGACTTCACCGGGCCCGGCGAGGAGCCCGGCGATCCGGACGCCACGGAGCAGACCCTGGCCAACGCCAAGGCCGCCTACCGCGCCCTGCTGCCGCTGTTCCGTTCCCGGCCCGACGTGCTGTTCGTCGCCGTCACGGCGCCGCCGCGCGCCGAGCCCCGCCCGCAGGGGCTGAAGGACCGCCTGGGCGCCGCGTTCCGCCGGGGACCCGTCTCCGCCGACCATGCGCACGCGCTGCACGCCTGGATGGCGGACCGCGAAGGCGGCTGGCTGCGGGACTACGACCTCCCCAACGTGGCCGTGTTCGACTACCATGCCATCCTGACCGACGGCCGGAGCGCCAAGTGGTCGGCCTACGCCAGCGGCGACGGCCGGGACAGCCACCCCAGCCGCGAGGGCAACGCCCGCGCGGCGGCGGCCTTCGTCCCCTTCCTGGACGCGGCCGCGGCCGCCCTGCGCGCCGGCGGGCGCTGAACCGATCCGAGGAGCGCGGACGAGCATGACCCAGGGCGCCGCCAGCGAGATCCCGCGCCTCCCGCGCCCCTGGGAGGCGCCGCCGTTCGTGACCGCGACGTTCCTGCTGTTCATCACCGCCCGCTACATGCAGTGGGGGGCGCGCCGCGATTTCCTGGCCGCGATGCGCGTGGAGTTCCTGCTCGGCCTGGCGCTGACGGCGATGTGCATCGGGGTGATGAGCTCCCGGCCCGTCCATCTCGCCGGCCTCCGCCCGGCCCGCAACGTGCTGATCGGGATCGGCCTGCTGTTCTTCGTCATGCTGACCCAGATCCCCTTCGCCGCGGCCAAGGACCTGGCCTGGACGATCTTCTTCGACCGCGTCATCAAGTTCGCGATGATGACCTTCTTCATGGTCGCGCTCATCCGCTCGCCGCGGGCGATGCGCTGGTTCATGGCGGCCTTCCTGGTGTCGTGCTTCTACATCACGCAGGAGTCGACGCGGGGGCAGATCTCCGGCGGGCTGGTCTGGGAGAACCAGGGCATCATGCGCCTGCACGGCGCGGTGCCGATCTACGCGCATCCGAACAGCTTGGCCGGGCTGGCGATGGGGACGCTGCCGTTCGTGCTGTTCCTGTTCCCGGTGATCAGGAGCTGGCGCTACAAGCTGATGCTGCTGCCGCTGGCGGCCACGGCGACCGTGTGCGTGATCTACACCGGGTCGCGCACCGGGTACGTGGCGCTGGGCGTGCTGCTGGTCTTCTGGTGGAGCCAGTCGCGGCGCAAGCTGCGCAACCTGGCGATCGCGGCGGTGGTGGGGGTGGCGGTGTTCCCGCTGATTCCGGACCAGTACGTCGAGAGGTTCAAGAGCATCGGGGGGCATGAGGCGGAGGGGAATTCGAAGGAGGCGCGGATCCAGATCCTCGACGACGCCTGGCAAGTCCTGTTGCGGAATCCCATCGGCGTCGGGGTCGCCTCGTTTCCGGCTGTGCGTCTCCAGATGTTCAATCGCAAGCAGGATACGCACAACCTGTATCTGGAGGTCGCCACCAACCTGGGCATTCACGGCTTCGCCATCTTCTGTTTCCTGATCTTCAGCATGTTCGCCGCGTTGGTCGCCACTTGCAGGGCTTTGCGCGTCGAGCAGAGGCGGCTTCATGCCGCCTTGAAGTCCAGGGACTTGGGTCCCAAGCTTGTCCGCATGATCCGATCCGAGATGGATGACGTGCGATTCTTGACCGCGACAGCCCAGGCAACGATGGGATTCCTGGTCGTGCGCATGGCCCTGGGTGCTTTCGGCATGGATCTTTATGAGGTCTATTGGTGGTTCGCGGCGGGCATGGCGTTCTGCCTGTTGATGATCAGTTCACAGGTTCGCCTGCGGGTCGGCCCACTCGTCAGCGCGGCGACTGCCAACAATTGACTTTCGAAAGGTTGCCGATCATGCCGCCCCGTGTCATCAGTCGCCGGATGCTGATGCCCGCCTATTTCAAGGTGGCGGGAATCGAATTCCGGAATGAATTGAAGCTTTACGAGCAGACGCAGTGGTGGCCCCGGGATCGATTGCAGGACCTGACCTTGCAGAGGCTGCGGGCGGTCATCGCTTCGGCGGCGAGGCTGGACTTCTATGGGGACCGATTTCGTGCATGTGGGCTGGATGCCCCAGCATTGAAATCGGTTGCCGACATCGCCCGGCTACCCATCCTCGAAAAATCAGAACTGCCGCTGATCATGGCGGGCGTAGGCGGATCGGGTCTTCGACGGTCGACGGCGGGAACATCCGGAAGCCCGGCCGTGGTGCTTGCTTCGCGCTATACCCAAGCGGCTTCGTTGGCGGCGCGGTACCGATGCTATGCGTGGTATGGAGTCAGGCTCGGCGATCGAGAAGCCAGATTCTGGGGGCGGCCCCTGCAGCAGGACGGCGTGCTCGACAGGATGAAGAACCTCGCCCTGAACCGGCTCGTCTTCGACTACCGCCACGTGACGCCCGAATCGGCTGCGGATGCGCTGCGTCGAGTCGTCGCTGGTGGAGCCGATTATCTTTACGGCTACTCGTCCCTGCTCATGCGATTCGCCGGAGGGCTGGGAGTTGCCGATACTCCGCACGTTCCTGGTTTGAAACTGATCGTAACGACCGCCGAAGCCTCCACGGCGGCGGAAAGACACTGGCTCGGCCGTGTTCTGGGCGGCGTGGTTGCCGACGAGTACGGATGCAGCGAAACCGATATCATCGCGTTCACGTGTCCCGAGGGCGGCAGGCACCTCATGTCCGAAAACGTTCTCGTTGAGACGCTGCCCGTCGATGGCCAGCCGGGACTGAGCGAGATTGTCGTCACGGATTTGACGAACACGCTGATGCCCATGCTCCGCTATCGTCTTGGCGACCTCGTGCGGCTATCGGAACGCTCATGCAGTTGCGGCCGCACGTTGCCGCTGCTGGAAGAGATCCGCGGACGATCCCGTGCGCGTTTCATCCTGACACCCGACGGCAGGTCTGTCCATGTGAGCCTGTTCGCCTACTTCATGGAAGAACGCCAGCGAGCGGGTGTGCCCATCAGACAGTTTCAGATCATCCAGAAGGACATCAGCACGCTGGAAGTCAAAATCGTCCTTGATGCGGTCGATCAGGCGGGAATCGAAGAGCTGGCTCTCCAGGTCGAGCATGTCGTCCGCACGCATTTGGGCGCGGCGGTGGCCTGCTCCGTCGTGTCGACATCCGAGATCGTGCCGGAACCCGGCAGGAAGTTCGAGTACTTCGTGAGCGAGATGGCTGAAGGAGATCCGAGTTGAGAGCGCCCTTGATCTGGATCGCGTGGGAAAAACAGCGGCGGACGACTGAACTTGCGCGGGCGCTCGACGCTCCGTTGTACCGTTATCTTTTCCAGGCCCCCTACCCGTTGCGAGTGCCGGTCGTGCTCGCGCTGACGCTGGTCCGGCTTTGCCTGACTCGCCCGCGCGTGCTGGTCGTCCAGAACCCGTCCGTCGTGCTCGCGGCATTCGCCTGTGCCGTGCGGCACCTCTTCAGGATGAAGGTCGTCGTCGACCGTCATTCAAACTTTAAGCTGTCGACCATCGAGTCACGTCAGATGCGTTACCGGATATTCCATGCCCTGAGCAGATACTCCACACGCGCCGCTTCGTGGACCATTGTCACCAACGACTATCTTCGCGAACTGGTCGAGAGTTGGGGCGGCCGGGCCGTGGTGTTGCGGGACAAGATCCCGGAGTTGGACCTGCCGGATCCGCAGCCGTTGGGACCGGGCTGGCACATCGTCTACATCTGTTCTTTCGGCAGCGACGAGCCGATCGATGTCGTGATCGGGGCTGCCCAATTGCTCGGCAACGACGCAACGATACATGTCACCGGCGATAGTGCACGGGCAAGGACGGGTGTGGTCGATTCGGCCCCGCAAAACGTGGAGTTTACGGGTTTCCTGACAGATGACGCCTATCTGTCACTGCTTGGCTCCTGTGACGTCGTTTTGACTTTGACAACCCAGGACCATACGATTCAATGCGGCGCCTACGAAGCGGTAGCTGCAGGAAAACCACTTGTGTTTGCTGATCATCCAGAGATGGCGGCCTATTTCTACAAGGGGTCGGTGACCACCAGGATCGCAGAGGAGCCGCTTGCTGAAGCCCTGAACGCGGCATGGCGTGAGCGGGATCGGCTCACCCGTGAAAGCGCGGAGCTGCGCCTCGAACTCAACCGGTCATGGCAACACCAGTTTGCGGTGGTCAGGGAACTCATAGGGTAATCACATGTTGCATGTCTTCAAAAAGTTGCAGATACTGCTTATCCCGATCCAAAACATCGTGGTATGCCCATTGCTGGTAGTACCCGGATTGCGGGCTGAAGCACCCAAGGAGGGCAGGATGCAGGAAGCAAGACTGCGGGCGGTACTCGCCGTTGCAGTTCTCCTATTGGGTGTGCGGGCCGGAGCCCAGCCGGCCGTGAGCCAGATCAACGGCGAACTGGTCCATCAAGGACAGGTGCAGATTTTTGGCGCCGGATTCGGGCAGAAGTCGCCGGCCGCTCCCATGGTATTCGACAATTTCGAGGGGGGGACGCCCGGGACCAGGATCGGTGGCGGGTGGTACACCAGCTCGGCCCGACCCGATTACTACCCCACCTACTCCGATGTCATGTCGCGCCGCCTGGACGGCCAGTCGGCCCGGCTCAACTTCACCGACGGCAACTACAACAGCACGCTCGCGCTCGTCCATCTCGAAGAGTTGATGGGAAATCCGCAATTGCCCCTGTACGTTTCAGGCTGGTTCTACAACACGACAACCGGCGCCCCGAGTCGAAACGTCAAACTCATCTCGTTCCGGGGAGGGCCGACCGGTTCCATGGATGCGCCGGAACTCAGATGCGACTTTTACCCCGCGACGAGCGGCGGGCACATCTATGCGGTCGACTGCGACGATACCGGACTGATGCAGGACTGGGGACTCGGCAACGAGATGTACTCCAACGCGTGGCATCGGCTCGAAGCGTACGAGGATGTCCAGACCGGCTACACGCTCTGGCGGGACCTCGGGGAGTGGGGGACCATCAGCGGGGTGCTGCACGGCCAGGACTGCTACTTCAGGAACCTCTACCTGATGCACTACTTCGCCACCGACACGGGTACGCCCCGGCCCTCCATGGAGTTCTACTGGGACGAGCTCTACATCGATACGACCAAGGCGCGAGTCGAACTCGGCGACGCTGCGACCTGGGCTGCGTGCAGCCACCGGGAGATCCAGATTCCTTCTGCCTGGTCGAACGACTCGATCACGATCAACGTCAACCAGGGGTCTTTTCAGGACGGCCAGCCGGCGTACCTGTATGTCGTCGACGGCACCGGCGCCGTCAACCAGCAGGGATTGCCGGTGACCATGGGTGGAGTTTTTCAGGCTGACACTCCGCCGACCGTCACGATCCTGCAGCCAACGAGCGCCGCCACTCTCACGACGGATGTGGCCGCATTGAGCATCGGAGGGACCGCCGCCGACGACGTCGGCCTCCTCAGCGTGATGTGGCAGTCTGACCGTACCGGCAGCGGGGTCGCCATCAATTCCTCAGGAGATTGGACGGCGTGGGCAACCGGACAGATCCCTCTGGCGGCAGGTGTGAACGTCATCCGCGTGATCGCCGCCGACTCGGGAGCCCAGGTTCGTGAAGACACGATCACCGTCACCTACACAGCGGATCTCGGTCCGCCGGGAACGCCGGGTCAACCGGATCGCATCGGGCCGTGAGCTCGACCAGTCCGCCAGCTGAGACTGTGATGATCGTCGCCCCGGGTGAGCTTTTCGGCGGGGTCGAGCGGCATGTCATCGGCTTGTGCGGCCGGTTGCGGGAACTCGGGCACGATCCGCGGCTCGTGCTGTTCCATGACCGGGAGCTGGCGCAGCAGAGCCGTTTCGAGAACATTCCAACTGTTGTTCTCCGTGAACGATTCAAATTCGACCCCGGTGTCGTTTACCAGTTGCGCCAGCTTTCCGATGATTGGGGATCCACGATCTGGCACCTCCACGGCTATCGCGCTACTGCGACCGCCTGGGCGGCGAGGGGTCGAGGACGAGCCATCGTGAAGACCGAGCATGGATTGCCCGAGCCGGTGGGCACATCGAGATCGGTTTCGAATAAATCGGCTTGGTATCATCGGATCGATACGCGGGCGACACGACAGCTCAATGCGCGAATCTGCTACGTCACGGCCGATATCAAGCGACGATACGATGACGTACACGCCGGCCTGCCCCGCCGCGTGATCCACAACGGCATCGAACCGCTTACCCGCACCGACCGCCCGCGCCCCGCCGGCCTCGACCCAGGCTACTTCCACGCCGGCATCGTCGGCCGCGTCAGCGAGGTCAAGGGCATTGTCCACGCCCTGCGCGCCCTCACCTCGCCCGCGATGCCGCCGCAGGTCCGGCTGGACGTGATCGGCACCGGTCCCCTGCTGGACGCGCTGCGCCACGAGGCCGGCGCGCTGGGCGTCGCCGACCGGGTCCGCTTCCACGGCTTCCAGCGCAACATCCTGGACTGGATCGCCCACCTCGACGCGCTGCTGATGCCCTCGCTGCACGAGGGCCTGCCCTACACGCTGCTGGAGGCCATGTCGCTGGGGATCCCGACGATCGCGTCCCGGGTCGGGGGGCTGGCGGAGGTGCTGCGGCACGACGAGACGGGCCTGCTGGTCGAGGTGGGGGACGCCGCCGGGCTGGCCGAGGCGCTGGCGCGGCTGGCCGGCGATCCGCAGGTCGGGCGCCGCCTGGGCGAGGCCGCCGCCCGCGAGCAGCGCGCGCGCTACACACTCGCCCGCATGGTCGACGACTACCTCGAGGTCTACCGCGAGGCCGCCGCGGCACGCAGTTCCCCGGCCGCACGCGGCTAGTCCCCGCCTCCCGCGAGCAACGGCCCCAGCGCCCGGCAAGGCTCCACCAGCAGCGCCGCGACGCGGTCCTCCCGGCAGCGGAACACCGGGTGCTGCAGCTCGTGGTAGGCGTGCTCGATCCAGGAGCACAGCGCGCCCCGCGCGAGATCGTCGGGCCCGTATCCCAGCGACGTCAGCAGCTCCGCCACGCTCAGCGACGCCGGCAACGCCCCGATCCGGCCGCCGGCGAGCGCGACCAGGCTGCGCGTGCGCGACCAGCCACCGCGCTGCCACAGCCAGGAGAAGAGCAGGTCCGCGAGCGGGGCCAGGGGCTGGCGCGTCGCTCCCGTCTCGTCCCAGTCGATCAAGCCGCTGACCCTCCCACCCTCCAGGAACACGTTGCTGAGCGACAGGTCGCCCTTGCGAACGTGGAGCTTCGGCGAGCGGCCGGCGTCGAGGCGCGTGGCGGCGTCGCGCAGCGTCGGCACCCCGTCGGGGTCGTGACGCCGCAACAGCGCGGTCAGATCCGCCAGGGCCCGGGGCAGGACGTCGTGGCCGTCGTCCAGGCCGCAGGACGCCGGGTCGAGGTCGAGCAGGTCCTTCAGCACCGGAGCGATCCCGGCGGCCGCCGGGGCCGGGGCGTCGCGGTCCACCGCCCAGGGCCGGCCGGTGCAGTAGCTCTCGAGATGCAGCCGTAGCCCGCGGTGCTCCACGTCCGCCGCCTGTGCCGGCAGGAGCCGCCGCAGCGGCGCGTCCGCCGCCAGTTGCGTCCGCAGCGCCGTGAGCGCGCGCTGGCCGTGCCGCATCGCCGCGGCGACGTCGTCGTTCAAGGGGACCTTCACGATCCAGCCGCGGCCGTCGTCCGCGTGCAGCGTGGCCACGAGCTTGCCCTTGCGCAACGCCTGCGGCGGCGAGATGCGCCAGCGGCCGTCGGCGAGGTCCAGCTCCCGCGCGGCCAGCCGCAGGGCGCCCTCGAACCACGACGGTTCGGCGGGTCCGAGCGAAGCGGTCAGGGCGTAACGGGGCGCCGTGAGGCGGTATAGGCGGGGAGGGAGCCGGCGAGCGACGTCCCGCGCGTGATTGCGGTGGTCCGCGACGGCGGCCGGATCGTCGAGATCCACCCAGCTGCGCGGGCCGTCGACGCGGCCTTCGAGCGCCCAGAGCCGAGCAACTGTCAGCCCGCACGAGGCGCTGGCGGCGGTGAAGGCGCGCGGTCCGAGCGCGGCTGGTGCGCCGTCGCTCATCAGCCGCTCGCGAGATGTGAACCTTTCGCGCGACCAGGGGCCGGGGATCGCCAGGTAGAGCCCGCCGCCGGGCCGCAGCACGCGGGCGACCTCGGCCAGGAAACGGCGGGACCAGCCGGCGTGGCGGTTCCCGGCGCAGGGCGGCAGGGCATCGTCGCCGACGATCCAGGCCACCGCGTCGCAGCCGGCGTCGGCTGCGGGCAGCGCGGGGCCGGCGCCGCCGCGCACCGCGACCAGGTTCGTGATCCCAGCGGTCTCGCACCGCCGCTCCAGCAGCGCGAGGACGGCCGGGTCGGGATCGACCACCGTGACGCGCTCCCAGCGCCGCGCCAGGGCGAGCGTCGCGGCGCTCCAGCCGGCGCCGCCCAGCAGCAGGTGGCCGCGGCCATCGCCGCACAGGAGCAGGTCCCAGGCGGCGCGGCCTTCGTCGACGAGTTCCTCGATCCGGGCGAGGCGGTCGGGGCCAACGGGCAGGGCGGCGACCAGGGCATCGCGCAGCTCGTCGGGCGTGGAGGATGACGACAACGCGCCCGCTGCGGCGAGCAGCCCGGCCGCGATGTCCGCCCCCGAAGCGCGATCGGTGGTCACGCGACGCCGTCTTGCGGGGCGGTCTCGGCCTTCTTGCGGTTGCCGATGACCCGCGCGGGGTTGCCCATGAGGATGCTGAAGGGGGGGTACTTCTTGGCGCCCACGATCGAGCCGGCCGAGACGATGCAGCCGTCGCCAAGCTCGACGCCGGGCATCAGGAAGGCGTTCGAGCCGATCCAGACGTCGCGGCCGATGACGACCTCGCGGTACTCGGCGCCCTGGTCGCGGATCGGGCGGTCGGGGTCGGCGAAGACGTGGTTGGTCGTCCAGACCTTGACGCCCGGCCCGAGCAGGGTGTGGTCCCCGATGGTGATGCCGCCGGCGGCCTGCAGGAAGTTGTCGACGCCGATGGTGACGTTGTCGCCGAGCAGGATCTTGTGGACGTTGCGGAAGCGGGCGCCCTCGTGGATGCGGACCCGCGGGCCGCAGCGCCCGAAGGCGGGTTGCAGCACGCCGGCCCGCAGCAGGAAGCCGTAGGAGCCGGGGCAGTTGCGCACGAAGGAGTAGCGCAGCAACAGACGGCCGGTGGGGTCGCCCAGCGACCGCCGGAATTCCTTGAGAACCTGGAGCATCCGCGGAGCCTCCGTCGCTCAGCGGACCAGGAGCATGCGGCGCGAAACGCTCGCGGGGCCGCCGTCGATGCGGTAGAGGTACACGCCCGACGGCTGGCTCCGCCCCTGGTCGTCGGTTCCGTCCCAGTGCGCGGCGTGGTGGCCGGCCTCGAACCTTGCCGAGGTCAGGATGCGACGGATCAGCCGCCCCGACAAGTCGAAAACGTCGAGGCTCACCGACGAGGGCTGCGTCAGGGTGAAGTCGATGGCCGTGGAGGGGTTGAACGGGTTCGGGTGGTTGCCCGTCGCGATCAGCAGCGGCGTCGGCGGCGCGGCGGTCAGGTCGCCGATCCAGCTCGGGTCCACCAGGCGGATCAGCAGCGAGGCGAAGCGCGGCCCGATGGTGACGTTGGCGAAGGTGTTCGGATGGCTGTCGCTCGGCACGCCGGGGCGGCGGTACGCCTCGCGCAGCATGTTGCGCTCGGGATCCGCGGCGATGTTCGGCGCGGCCAGCTCGTCGAACAGGTCGAAGAAGACGAGGTTCGGGTGCCCGTTCATGAAGGACGGGCTCTGCAGCCAGTCGTAGAAGGCCCGCGAGAAGTCGGCCATGGTGTTGTTCGTGTCCTCGGGACGACGCGGCGAGCCGCTGACCAGCACGAACAGCTTGTCGGGGTGCTGGTCCAGGACGCTGCGGATCTGCAGGTACTGGTTCACGTAGGTCTGCAGCTGGGCGATCGTCGTGATGTCGCCGGTGCTGTGGTCGTTCTTCAGGACGATGACGTCGTGGCGGTCCAGCAGGGAGTCCATGAACGCGCTGCCGGTGCAGAAGATGGTGTACCAGCCGTCCGGCTGGATGTCGTTCGCCTCGATGCCGTAGGACCAGTCGGGGTGGACCGTGCTGTCGGGCAGGATGATGCCGGTGAAGGTGTTCCCGCTGTCGTAGTCGTGGTCCCAGAACTTGATGCCCGTCCCGTAGCGGGAGTTGTGGGACTCCAGCAGGCTGCGCACGCCGCTGTCGCGGATCAGGTTGCGGCCGGTGGAGTGGTGCACGAACATCATGTTGGTGCCGGGCAGGGGGCGCTGGCCGACGACCACGAAATTCGGGAAGGACTGCTGTTCGGCGGCGCCGTTCTTCCAGGCGGTGAACACGAGGCTGTAGCGACCCGCGCTGCGGTAGGCGTGGCGCGCCGTCGTCGTGGCGGCGGGGTAGGTCTTCGACTGGCCGTCGCCGAAGTCGACGGTCAGCGAGTCCGGCGCCGTGGTGTAGCTCCACGTGAAGTCCACGCGGTCTTCGTTCAGGATGTTGGCGGTCGGGGTCTTGACCAGCGCCGAGATCGGCGCCGCGGTCGCGGCGGCGGCTGTCGAGAACGAGAAAAGGCACGCGGCCAGGATGGTCTTGGCGGCCATGAAGGCTCCCGGGTCGTGGTGAGTCTGCCGGAGCCGGCGCCCCGTGTTGTCCTTGGAAGTGATACATGATATCACGAAACAGTAAAAAAGTCCAGTTTCCGGTCATGTGCGAGGGGTCATGGTCTTCGCAACACACATTTTGTCATAGACTTCCAAAGACGGAGGTCCCATGGGCGCAGGAGTGCGGCCTGGGTGAAATCGGCCGCAGCAGCCATGTTCCGACCCTCGCGGGCATGCCAACGGCCGCGTGTGACATAGGAGTGCGTCCACGCATAACGGCGTTCAGCCGGAGAGACGCAGTCGGGGTGCTCGGCCAGGAAGCGGGTCATCATCCGGAAGGCATTGTCGAGGCGCTCACCGGTGCGGTGTGACATCTGACCCTCCCAAAGACGATATTCGACAAGGGGTTCCGGTAGGTAACGAAAATCCCAATCCACGGAAACCCGCAACCACAGATGGTAGTCGATCGACATCGACAGCGAAGTGTCGAAACCTCCGGCTTTCTCGATGGCTTCACGGCGGGCCAGCGCCGAGGGGAAGTTGACGAAATTATCGACCAGAAGCTGCGACGTGATGCGTCCGCTGAAGCATTCCATGCGGGGGGCCGGTGTCGGGCGCCCTTCGCCGTCGATGCAGGTGAAGTCGGTGTAGACCACCCCCAGGGATGGGGCGTTTTCGAAGTGGGGCAGCTGGCGGGCGAGCTTCTCGGGCAGCCAGCGATCGTCGGCGTCACAGAAACCGACGAATTGTCCGCTCGCTTCCCGCAGCCCGCGGTTCTTGGCCGCGGTCTGGCCGGCGTTGGCCTGCCTGACGATCTTGACGCGGGGATCGGCTTCGTATTCCGCCAGAACTTTCCAGGTGTCGTCCGTCGAACCGTCGTCAACGATGATCAACTCGAGCCGGTCGTGGGTCTGCGCCAGGATGGAGTCTACGGTTTCTCGCAGATAGTGCCCCATGTTATAGGTCGCGGTGATGACGGAGACTAAGGGTGTGCCGAGGTTCTGCATTCCGTACTCCTGGCCCAGGTCGGGTCCCCGCAGGTGAGGTCCGTCGGGTGGCGCGTGCGGCCGTCGTCCGCGATCTGTTGTGGTCCTGATACCTTCCCTGTGCCACATTGTCCGGGAAGGGCCGTCGACCGATCTCCAGCCAGTCCCCCTGCGGTATCGGCTGGTTGCGTCGCCATGGTAGTACAAATTCTCGGCGGCGGCGATACAGCCCGGAAGGATACTCCGGTTTGATCAAGGTCCTCTACTGCATCGACAGCATCAGCCGCGGTGGCACCGAGACCCAGCTGATCGGCCTGATCAACCGCCTCGACCGCCGAGGTTTCGCCCCGAGCCTGTGCACCCTGCGGCCCTCGTCGGATTACCTCGGGGAGGCCGATTGCCCGCGTCTCGAACTGGGCGCCCGGCGGCTGTTCTCGGCCGGGGGCGTGTCGCGGCTGCGCGCCCTCGCCGCCCACCTGCGCGAGCAGCGGATCGACGTCGTGCAGACGTTCTTCCAGGACTCGACGCTGCTGGGGATCGCGGCGGCGCGGCTGGCCCGGGTCCCGGTGCGGCTCGTGTCCTTCCGCGACCTCGGCTTCTGGCGCACGCCGGCCCAGGAGTTCCTGATGCGGCGGACCTACCCGCTGGCGACGGGGTTCCTGGCGAATTCCGAGGCGGTCAAGCATCATGTGTGCTCGCGGGACCGGCTGGACCCGCGCCGGGTGGGGGTGATCCGCAACGGGATCGACGTCGACTGCTACCGTTTCGTGGAGCACACGGAGGGCGGCGTCGCCGTCGGCATCGTCGGCAACCTAAACCGCAGGGTCAAGCGTGCCGACCTGTTCCTGAGGGCGGCCGCCAGGGTGGCGGACCGGCACCCGGCGACCACCTGGCACCTGATCGGGGACGGCGAGCTGCGGCCGCATTACGAGCGGCTGGCGGCGGAGCTGGGGATCGCCGACCGCACCGTGTTCGCGGGCCGCATCGCCGACGTGCCGGCCTACCTGCAGCGGCTGGCGATCGGCGTGATGTGCTCGGACTCCGAGGGCTTCAGCAACGCGGTGCTCGAGTACATGCTCAGCGGCTGCGCGGTGGTCGCGACGTCGGTCGGCGGCAACCTCGAGGCGGTGCACGACGGCCGCACGGGCCTGCTGGTGCCGCCGGGCAACGACATCGCCCTGGCCAGCGCCCTGTCCCGGCTGATCGAGGAGCGCGGCACGCGCGCGATGCTGGCCCGCCAGGCCCGCGCCATGGCCGAGACGGAATTCGGCTGGGAGCCGTGCGTCGAGGGCCACCAGGAGCACTACCGGGCGGCGCTGTCGGCCGCGTCCGGCGGTTAGGCACACGTCCAAGCAAGGGTCGATCCGATGTCCGTCGTCCTGATCCTCTGCCTCGTCCTGCTCGCGTACGTCTACGCGGGCTACCCGCTGCTCTGCGCCCTGCTGGCGGGCGTGCGGCGGCGGCGGATCGCGGCCTCGCCGCACACGCCGCGGGTCAGCGTCCTGATCGCCGCCCACAACGAGATCGCCTGCATCGCCCAGACCGTGCGCAACAAGCTCGCCCTGGACTACCCGCCCGAGCTGCTGGAGATCATCGTCGTTTCCGACGGTTCGACCGACGGCACCGACGAGGTGGTCGCGGCCATCGCGGCCGCCGAGCCGCGGGTCCGCCTGCTGCGGCAGGAACCGCGGGCCGGCAAGACCTCCGCCCTGAACCTGGCGCAGGCGCACGTGACCGGCGAGATCATCGTCTTCTCCGACGCCAACTCCCTCTACGCCCCCGACGCCCTGCGCCGGCTGATGGAGCCGTTCGCGGACCAAGCGGTCGGCTACGCGACCGGGCGCATGCTCTACCGGGCGCGCGACGGCTCGCTGACGGGGGAGGGCTGCTCGGCCTACATGCGCTACGAGAACATGCTGCGCGGGCTCGAGACGTCGGTGGGTTCGGTGGTCGGGGTCGACGGGGGCATCGACGCCGTGCGCCGGGACCTCTACACCGTCATGCGCGCCGACCAGCAGCCCGACTTCGTGCTGCCGCTGAGCGTGGTCGCGCGCGGGCGGCGCGTCGTCTACGCGCCCGGCGCCCGCGTCTACGAGGCGAGCCTGTCCGAGACGGGCGCCGAGTTCCGCATGCGCACCCGCGTGGCCCTGCGCGCCTGGCACGCGCTGCGGGACATGGCCGGCCTGCTCGACCCGGTCCGCTACGGCCTGTTCTCCTGGCAGCTGTTCTCCCACAAGTGGCTGCGCTACCTGGCGCCGATCTTTCAGGTCCTCGCCCTGCTGAGCAACCTCGCCCTGGCCGGCCGCGGCGATGCCTGGAACGTGCTGCTCGCGCTGCAGGGCGGCTTCTACCTGCTGGCCCTGCTGGGTCTGGTCGGCCTGCGCCTGCCGACGCCGCTCTCCTTCCCGTACTACCTGTGCCTGCTGAACGCGGCCGCCGGCAACGCGCTGCTGCGTTTCCTGGCGGGGGAGCGCCAGGTGATCTGGACCCCGCGCACCTGAAAGGACGGTCCGCCGTGCGCCTCCCCGACTGGGTCGTGGGCCGCCTCGCCGAGCCCGTGTGGGACCTCTACGAGGGCAGCGTGCGCCTGCGCACCTACCGCCGGCTCGCGCGCGACCAGTTCGATGCGCCCGAGGCGCTGGAACGGCGTCGGCGGGAGCGGCTCGGCGAGCTGGTGCGGCACGCCGCGGCGCACTCGCCGTTCCACGCCCGCCGCCTGCGCGACGCCGGCATCGACCCGCGCGGCGTGCGCGACATCGCCGACCTGCGCGGGCTGCCGCTGCTGACCAAGGCCGACATCCGCGGCGGGATCGACGACATCCTGGCCGCGGACCACCGCCGCGAGGACCTGGTGCCCGCCAAGACGGGCGGTTCCACCGGGACCGCCCTGCACGTGTACTGCGACCGACGCGGGGTCGAACGCCGCAACGGCGCCGCCCTGCTGGCCGACACCTGGAGCGGTTGGCGGCTGGGGCAGCCCATGGGGGCGGTGTGGGGCAACCCGCCCGAACCCCGGACGCTGCGCAACCGGCTGCGCCGGGCCTGCAAGGACCGCATCGTCTACCTCGACACGATGCGCCTGGACGAGGCGTCCGTGCGGGAGTTCGTGGCCGGCTGGCGCCGGCTGCGCCCCGGCCTGCTCTACGGGCACGCCCACTCGCTGTACCTGCTGGCGGGCATGCTCGAGGAGATGGGCGAGCGGCTGCGGCCGGACGGGATCGTCGCCACCAGCATGATGCTCCTGCAGCCCGAGCGGGAGGTGATCGAGCGCGCCTTCGCGCGGCAGGTGACCAACCGCTACGGCTGCGAGGAGGTCAGCCTGATCGCCTGCGAGTGCGAGCGTCACGAGGGCCTGCACCTCAACGCCGAGCACGCCGCCGTCGAGCTGCTGCGCGACGACGGCAGCCCCTGCGCCCCGGGCGAGGACGGCCGGATCGTCATCACCGAGTTCGTGAACCTGGGCATGCCGATGCTGCGCTACGAGGTGGGCGACCACGGCGTGCTGCACGACCGGCCCTGCCCCTGCGGCCGCCCTTCCCCGCTGCTGCGCACGGTCACCGGCCGCACCGCCGACTTCCTGGTGGCGGCCGACGGGAGCCGCGTCGCCGGCATCTCGCTGATCGAGAACACGCTGACGCGCTTCCCCGGCATCGCGCAGCTCCAGGTCGTCCAGGAGGTCGTCGGCCGGGTCGAGCTGAACGTGGTGCGCGCCGCCGGCTGGGACGAAGCGGTCGCCGCCGCGCTGACGGGCGTCTTCCGCGACTCGCTGGGCGGCGCCGTGGTGGCCCTGCGCTTCGTCGACACCATCCCGCGCGAGCCCAACGGCAAGTACCGCTTCTCGATCTGCCGGGTGCCCGGCGTGCGGAGCGGGGCATGACCCGGACGCGCCGCATCCTGGCCGGGTTCTTCGTCGCGGCGGCGCTGCTGGTCCCCTTCGTGGTGCCGGTGCCCGGCAGCCTCGAGCGCATGCAGCCCCTGCGTTCCCTCGGCGTGGTCGCCCACTGGGGGCTGCCCTGCACCCTGACGCTGCTGCTGTGGCGCCGGGGACCCCTGCGGGGGCGTCTGTTCGCGGCGGCCGCCGCGGCCTGGCTGCTGACGGCGGGCTGCGAGCTGGTCCAGGGCTTCGTGGGCCGCCACCCGCGCTGGGAGGACGCCGGCGTGGACCTGGCAGGCGTGGTCTCGGCCGTCGGCTGGGTGCTGGCGCGGGCCCGCGGCCGGCGCGCCGCCTACGCCCTGGTGCTGGCGGGCTTCGCGCTGGTCCCCTACTTGCTGCGCGACCTGCCGGGCATCGTGCGTGGCAGCCGTCTGGCGCAGGCGCGGTTCCCGCTGCTGGCCGACTTCGAGGACGACCGCGAGTTCGCCCTGCTCGGCGACAACAACGAGGGGGGTGGCGTCTTCTGGGTGGGCGCCGGCGCGGGCAGCTCGTCGCGGGTCCTGAACCTGCGCGCCGAAACGGGCGACGTCTACCCGGGGGTGGTGATCCGCGGCCTGCCGCGCGATTGGTCGGCCTGGCGGACGCTCGCCTTCGACGCCCGCCTCGCGGGCGCGGGCTCGGAGGAACTCACGGTGCGCCTGGACGACTTCCAGGGCCGCAGCGATCCGGTGTGGATCGGGGAGAGCTTCCGGCTCGGGCCGCAATGGACGCGCTGCGTCATGGACCTGCGCGCCGCGCGGCCACGCGAAGGCGCGCGGACATTCAGGTTGGACGACATCGACAGTATGCTATTCTTCCTGGGCCGCCCCGCGGGCGGCGTCACCGTTCAGCTGGACAACGTCACCCTGGAGTGAGGCCGTGCGGATCGGGATGGGATGGGACCGCCACCGACTGGTGGCCGGGCGGCCCTGCCTGCTGGGCGGGGCGCGCTTCGAGGACTGCCCGGTCGGCCCGCTGGGACACTCCGACGGCGACGCGGCCGCCCACGCGGTCATCGACGCGGTGCTCGGGGCCGCCGCCCTCGGCGACATCGGGCGCCACTTCCCGGACGACGACCCGGCCTGGGCCGGCGCCGACAGCCTCGACCTGCTCGCCCGCGCGACCGCCCTGGTGCGCGCCGCTGGCTGGCGGGTGGGCAACGTGGACCTGACCCTGATCCTGGAGCGGCCCCGCATCGCGCCGGCCGCCGAGCGCATGCGGGCGGCGCTCGCCGGCGCCCTCGGCGTCGGCCCGGAGGCGGTGTCGGTCAAGGCGACGCGCGGCGAGGGGCTCGGCCCCGAGGGCCGCGGCGAGTGCGTGACCGCGATGGCGATCGCCCTGCTGCTGCCGGCGGCGCGGGGCGCGGAAGGAGACCCGGCGTGAGCGCGTTCACGAGCCTGAAGGTGCTGGTCCTGATGGGCGGCGACAGCCGCGAGCGCGAGATCTCCCTGCTGAGCGGCGCCGCGGTGGCCCGCGCGCTCGCCGGGCTGGGCCACGCGGTGGAGGCGCGCACGCTGGCGCGCGCCGCCGACGTGCTGGCGATGGACGACCTGCGCGACTGGGACGTGGTGTTCCCCGCCCTGCACGGGGGGATGGGGGAGGACGGCCGCCTGCAGGCCCTGCTCGACGTGCTGGACGTGCCCTACGCGCTGTCCGGCCATCTGGCCAGCGCGCTGGCCATGGACAAGGCCGCCACCAAGCGGATCCTGCGTTCCGCGGACATCCCGACGCCGGACTGGCTGCTGGTCACCCCCGATCGTGAAGGCGTGGCCTGGCCGGACCGCGACCAGCTCCTGAAGCGCGTCGACGCCGAGCTGGGCTGGCCGGTGGTCGTCAAGCCGAACGCGGACGGTTCGAGCGTCGGCGTGCGCATCGTGGCCCAGCCGTCGGAGTTCGCGGCGGCGTTCGACGAGGCCGCGGCCGGCGGCCGCGACGTGCTGCTGGAGTCGTACGTGCCCGGGCGCGAGCTGACCGCGGCGATCCTGCTGGGCCGGCGGCTGCCACTGGTCGAGATCGTGCCCCACGACGGCTTCTACGACTTCGGGAACAAGTACACCGCCGGCGCCAGCGACTACCTGTGCCCGGCCCCGGTCCACTCGCCGCTCTACGAGCGGGTCAGCGGCGACGCCCGCCGGGCCTACGACCTGCTGGGCTGCCGCGGCCTGGCGCGGGTCGACTTCCGCCTCGACGGCTCCCGCTATTCCTGCCTCGAGGTGAACACCATCCCCGGCATGACCGACACCAGCCTGGTGCCCAAGGCCGCCGCCGCGGTCGGCATCCCCTTCGCCGCCCTGGTGGACGACCTCTGCCGCGACGGCGTCCGGCGCGGCGTGAACCGCTGACCGACCACCCGCCCCGAGGAGCGAGCGCGATGGCCCTGCACGTCTACGACCACGTCACGCGGACGCGTCGACTGTTCGAGCCCGTCCACCCCGGCAAGGTGGGCATGTACGTCTGCGGCATGACCGTGCAGGACAAGCCGCACGTGGGGCACATGTTCGCCTTCGTGGCCTGCGACATGATCCGCCGCTACCTCGAACACCTGGGCTACGCGGTGACCCACGTCCAGAACTTCACCGACATCGACGACAAGATCATCGTCAAGGCGCGGCAGGAGGGGATCGACTTCCAGGTCGTCTCGCAGCGCAACATCGACCTCTACCACGAGTACGCCGCCGCCCTGAACATCCGGCCGGCGCACCGCTACCCCCTGGTCACCGACCACATCCCGGAGATCGTGGCCTTCACCGCCGACCTCGTCGCCAAGGGCCACGCCTACGCCGCCGGCGGGGACGTGTACTTCAAGGTGCGCAGCTGGGACGAGTACGGCTTCCTGTCCGGCCGCCATGTCGACGACATGCGCAGCGGCGTGCGCATCGAGGTGGGGGAGGCCAAGCTGGACCCCCTGGACTTCGCGCTCTGGAAGACGGCCGCCCCGGACGAGCCCGGCTGGGACTCCCCCTGGGGGCGGGGCCGCCCGGGCTGGCACATCGAATGTTCGGTCATGGCCACCAAGTACCTCGGGCCGCACTTCGACTTCCACGGCGGGGGGCGCGACCTGCTGTTCCCCCACCACGAGAACGAGTGCGCGCAGAGCTGCTGCGGCACCGGCCAGAAATTCGTCAACTTCTGGCTGCACAACGGGTTGCTGTTCCTGGGCGACAAGAAGATGTCGAAATCCGACGGCAACTTCTTCGCCATGGGCGACGTGCTGGCCCTGTTCCCGGCCGAGGTGATCCGCTTCTTCCTGCTCAACGCCCACTTCCGCAGCCAGATCGACTACGGCGAGGACCGCCTGCGCGAGGCCGGGGTCGCCTACGACCGCTTGCGGCGCGGGGTGCGCCGCCTGGCCGAGCGTCGCGCGTCCGGCGTCCCGCCCGTGCCCGAGGGCCTGCTTTCCGGCCCCGGGGAAGCCCTGTCCCGGGCGGTCCGGGAGCACCGGCGGCGCTTCTTCGCCGCCATGGACGACGATTTCAACTCCGCCGGAGCCATCGGCGTCCTGTTCGGCCTGGTGCGAGACCTGAACCAGTACGACGCCGCCGCGGGGCCGGAACTGCTGGACGGCGGCCCCTTGGACGAGGCCTGGGCCCTGTTCGAGGACGCCGATCGGATCCTGGGCCTGCACCGCGAGGGCCTGGCCGGCCTGGTGGCGGTCGCCGCGCCGGTGGTGCCGCAGGAGGTCCTGGACCTGGTCGCCGAGCGGGTGGCGGCCCGGGCCCGGCGCGACTGGGCCGCGGCCGACGCCCTCAGGGGGCGGATCGCCGACCTGGGCTTCTCGGTCGAGGACGGGCCGGGGGGGTCGACGGCCCGCCCGGCGGCTCCCGGCGGCGATTAAGGCGCCTTTCTCCTTGACACTTGCGGATTTCAGCCTGTATATTGCGAGGCCCGTCGAATCCGGGGTCGCGAAGGGACGGCCGGCCATCCGGCTGTCTTTCGTCGTCCTGTGTCCGGGAACGGGCTGGCGTAGCTCAACTGGTAGAGCTCCTCACTTGTAATGAGGGGGTTGGGGGTTCAAGTCCTCTCGCCAGCTCCAGCTCGCCTGGTTGCGGCTTTCAAGTGGCGGGGTTCCCGAGCGGTCAAAGGGAACAGACTGTAAATCTGTCGGCGGATGCCTTCGATGGTTCGAATCCATCCCCCGCCACCAGGCATACATGCGGAACGCAGGCGCGACGGATCTCGCCCGCGATCGGGAACGATCAGGATCGGATGGGATCGGCGACGATCCGGTCCGACGTGAAACTCGGGGGCGGGAGTAGCTCAGTTGGTAGAGCATCAGCCTTCCAAGCTGAGGGTCGCGGGTTCGAATCCCGTTTCCCGCTCCACGAAGACGGATCTTCCAGCCGGCGACGCCGGCGCGATGACAGGAACCGGGCCCACGTAGCTCAGCCGGTAGAGCACTTGCATGGTAAGCAAGCGGTCAGCAGTTCGAGTCTGCTCGTGGGCTCCATCCTGTATCTCGAGTGCCTGTACGTGAACCTTTGCAGCATCGGGACGTAGGGTCAGGGCTCGTGTCCGACGGGTGCCTGGATGATTCATGCCGCTTCAGGAGGATGCCACTGATGGCTCGCGCAAAGTTCGAACGGACGAAGGAACACGTGAACGTGGGGACGATCGGTCACGTGG
>JADHED010000074.1_pt1 | contig 138680 bp, 108 predicted proteins | sample 8952041 | NCBI WGS metagenome assembly JADHED01 (sample SAMN16124423, study PRJNA663239) | bioreactor sludge metagenome | isolation source: sludge (control) | place: India:Bengaluru | collected 2018-09-08 | reverse complement strand
CCCGCCACGGCGCCGCCCGCCGCGCCCGCCCCCGGCGCGCTCGTGTCCCGCTTCGACGCCGACGGCGACGGCGCCCTCTCCCCCGCCGAGCTCGAGACGATGCGGGAGGACTTCCGCCGCCGCTACGGCGCCGGCAAGTAGGCCGGCCCGGGCGCGCGTGAACTACCTCTGCCACGCCCGCGACTTCCTCGGCGACCCGTGGGCGCTCGCGGGCTCCGTCCTGCCGATCTTCGCCCGGGTCCTCGCGCCGCGCGCCCGGCTCCGGGCCGCCCTCCTCCCGCCCGCGCCGCCCGCGCCGGGGACTCCCGCCGCCGCCCTCCGGTGCGGCCTCGACCGGCACTTCGCGGAGAACGCCTGGTTCCACGCCCAGCCGCGGTTCGCCGACACGTGCGCGGGGGTGGCCCGCGAACTCCGGGAGGCCGCGAGGGGGGCGGACGGCCGCCTGCGGGCGCACTTCGCCGCCCACGTCCTCGTGGAGGTCCTCCTCGACGCGTGGTACGCGGAGGTGCGGCCGGAATCCGCGCCCGCTTTCCGCGCGGCCCTCATCGCCCTCGAGCCCGCCGCCCTCGAGAGGGAGACCGCCGTCGCCGCGGGCCGGCCGGTGGACGGCCTCGCCGCCTTCCTCGTCCGCTTCCGCGCGCAGGACTACCTCGCCGGCTACGCGGACGACGCCGAGGTCCTGCGCCGCATCGACGCCCTGGGGAAGCGGGCCGGCCTCCCGCCGCTGCCCGAGGGCCTCCTTCCGGTCGTGACGCGCACCCGCCCCCGGGTCCGCGCCCTCGGCCCCGCCCTGCTGCCCCCGAGCCCGACACCCTGACCGGTCGTCAGGGCATCAGACCGGCACCGGAGTCCCGCCCCTCATCACCTCTCGCGCTCGAGGACCAATGTGGTCCGGAGAGGCGCCTGCGCCCCCTGCAATGCGCGGCACAGCTCCGCATAGCGGCTCGCCTCGAACCGCCCGGCACGGAGACGGAACCACCACGTGACGCGGACGGATCCCGCCCGCTCCTCCCACGCCCATCGCCAGTCGGCGAACGGCGGCCGCTCTTCCTGTCCCGACGAGGGAAGCTGGCGCAGGCGGTAGCCGCGAGGCACTGCGAGCTCCACTTCGCCGTCGATGACGATGGGGAAGGGGATGTGGATGGGCGCGATCCGCTTCGGGAGGCCCGGGAGATCGAGGACCCACCGCTCGAGGAGCAGGGGGAGGGCACCCACCAGAAGATCGCCGGCGGGGCGGAAGACCTCGGGGACGGAGCACGCGACCTCCAGGACGAACGCCCTCTCGGGCTCATCGAGATGCCGGGTCGTCGCCTCCCGTGTGAGTTCCGCCCCCCAGACGCTGAAGATCTGCCGCAGCACGGCATCCCGGTCCGATGCCTGCCGGAGGTCCGCTTTCAACTGCGAGCAGAGGAGACCGGGCATCGTCTGCCGGTCCTCGATCAAGACCCTCCCGGTCGCCGCTCCGCCGGCATCGAACTCCAGCCGGACCTGCCGCTCGAACCGCATGGTACCGGAGTCCGGGGGAAGCGTCGGGATGCGGACCAGGCGAGGCCGGTCCGGATCGAGGACCAGCGCGTCCCGGTCGAACAGACACGGGGGCACGGGCGACATCACGTCCGTGTCCTTCTCCGTCGGATCGAGGAACAGACCCCGGTCCGGCAAGTAGACGATCATGTGGTCGAACTGGCCGATGCAGGGGAAGTCGGGCCGGACCGGTTCCGACGTGTGCGCGAGTGCGAGGTGGGCGGGGATCCCCGCGGAACGCAGGAGCAGGAGGAGCAGCAGGGCCTGCCCCTTGCAGTCGCCCCACCCTCTCTGGATCGTCAGGTCCGCCGGATCGGGCACGCTTCGCCGGGGGCCGAAGCCCAGTCCCTGGAACTTGACGGCGGCCTGGACGTGCCGTGCGATGGCTCGGATCTTCCCGTCCTCGTCCCGGGCATCCGCCAGAATTCGGTCTCTTAGACTCTGAATTTCCGCCGGCGCCTCGAGCCGGTCCGCGAGCCCGCCGAGATACTCCCGAGCGACCCCCTCCCAGGTCGCCTCGCGGTCCCCGACCAGCACCGACGGGAGGTGCGCCGTATCCGGGGGCTGCAGCGTCTCCCAGACCACCGCAGGGGAATCCGAGGCGATCCACCAGCGCGCGCCGGACGCTGCCCCGCAGCGGAGGTCCCCCGTCGAGGCCCAGTGCAGCCGCTCGACGTCGCCGCGCAGGACGAAGGCACCGACGGATACGGGCACGTTGGCCGCGAGAACGTGCCGGAGGAAGGGGAACCTCGGCAGCGGCGCGAGATCCTCCCGTGTCACGACGCACTCGATCCGGCACCCGACGCGCAGGCCGGGAACGGGCGTGCTCAGGACCCTCCCGTGACTGGTCTCACCCGACTCCGAGTCGACCGTCACGTGAAAGTCCCGGGTGTCCGCCGCCATCACGGTGCCATCCGGGCCGATGACCTCCAGACGGCTCACCCAGATCCTCTCGCGGAGCGGGTCGTAGGGCCAGACGAGCTGCTTCGCCAGGTCGATGCCCGTATCGTCCTCGATGACCAGGGTCCGGTAGCAGGTCGACTTCAGCGGAGTTCCGGCGCGGAACTCGACGACCACGATCGTCCGGAGAGCGCGCACCCCTCCTGCTCCGGGGCGCGTCCCGCCCGGCGCGATCGCCGCCTCGATCTCCCGGAGCGCCTCCGGCGGCAGTGGTACGGGGGCGATCTCCACCATCGCCCCGGAGGTGTCCCCCTCACCCAGGAGACCGGACAGGAGACGGATTCTCGCCTCGATCTCCCCGTTGCCCGGGGCGAGACGCAGGGCGGCCTCATAGGACGCCCTGGCGCGATCGAGCCAGCCCAGCCCTTCCTCGCACCTGGCGCGCAGCACGAGCGTCTTCGCGACGGCCTCCCCGTCCTCGATGATGACCAGGAGGAGATCCAGTGCCTGCTGATACCGGCCGAGGTTGGCGAGCGCCTCGGCCAGCAGTTGCGTGACCTCGAGGTTCTTCGGATCCCGTTCGTGCAGGCCCTCGAGGACGCCTGCCGCCTCCTCGGTGTTCCCGGACCGCATCAGAAGAAGCGCCAGGTTGAACCTCACGCGCGCGCTGTCCCGGGTCTCGGCGCACCGCCTCAGGACCTCGATGCCGCGCGCCGCGCGGTCCGTGTCCAGGAGCAGGCGGACAAAGTCGTCCAGATGGTCCTCGTCGAAGGAACCGTCTCGGAGGAGCGCCTCGTAGGCCCCGATCGCGGCGTCGGTCTCACCGGTTCTGGCGAGCAGGACGGCCCGCGAGGCCCGGACCGCAGGACGGCCGCCGAGACTCAGACGATGCACGTCCAGAAGGGCCAGTGCCTCGGCGTACCGCCCCACGGCGCTCAGCGAGAAGACCGTCCGAAGGAGGAGCGACTCGTCCCCCGGTCGCGCGGCAAGCGCCTGGAGGTAGTAGGCCGCCGCGGCCGCGAAGGACTGCTTCCCCGCCGCCTCGTCCCCGAGGCTCTCGAAGACGGGAGCCCTGGCGTCCCGAGGCTCCCAGCCCGGAACCACCGCCGGGACTCCGTCGGGAACCCCATGGAACTCGACGCTGTCGAGGACGCGCTCCAGAGCTCCGGGGGCGGCGCCGGGGTCCCCGGTGCCCACCGCGTAGAGGAGGTAGGCGAAACGGCCTTGCCGGAGGATGCGGAGCAGGAAGTGCATGCGCTCCCCACCGACGGGTGACTCGTGCCGGATCTGGTGTCCGGATGCGATTCCCTGGCGAACGTCCGAGACCACCGGGTCCTTCCCCGGGAAGGCCGTGAGCGAGAGGAACGCGGAGATGAGAGCGGACGCGTCGGGAGCAGGAACGTCCGAGCCCACCTCCACCGGCACGACCACGAGCATGAGGTGCTCGCCGCAGCGGGCTCGCACGGCCCCGAACGGCAGGGAAGATGCCAGCTCGTCAGCCCGGCACCAGCCGGGACAAGAGAACCTCACCGTGAACCCGAACCCGGGACACCGGACCTCGTCAAGCGGCACGGTTCCGGGAACGTGGGCGACGCGAGAAGGATCCAGGGGCCGCAGGGCGGCGCGGAAAGCGGCGCACGCCTCGCGGACGCGGCGGCGGTCGGTGCGCGCGCCCATGGCCACGACGCGATAGACGAAGCCGTTCCGCACACCGACCCAGCTGGCGACTGCGGCGGTTCGGCCGTCCGTCTGGCTGTCGAAGTCGCAGAGCACGCCGGGTATCCCGTTCGAATGGAGGGACTCCTTCGACCGCAGCGCGAAGCCGGGGTTCCTGTCCTGCGCGGCGCTGTCCGACCTGACGACGCCGGCGAGATCGCAGCCGCTCTCGACGCCCGGAGCCTCGCCCAGCACCAGGACCGAGACTTCCGGGGAGGTCTGATCGAACTGCAGGGTGGCGCGGCCTCCCTTGGTCACCAAGGGGCGGGCCACCCACCCGCCGGCGGGAGGCTGGAGGTGGAGGTTGTACTCCGCGAGCCGGACCTCACGGGGCGCGCGGCCCGAATCCCGCGTTTCCGCGCGGATGATACCGACAGTCAGGAGTGCGAGGTGGATGGACCCGAGCAGGAGACCCGCGACCGCCTGGGCCCGGCCCTGGACATAGCGTCCGCGGGAACGACGCACCTGGACAAGGCCCACGATGCCGAGGACCGGGCACGCCAGCGTGGCGGCAACGATGACGAGAGACACCACCCTCTTCACGGCAGGATCAACACCCAGCTCACCGCCGGACGCGCCCAGGCCGATCGTGAGCGTCCACGCCAGCAGCGACAGGACAAGCGACAGGACGCAGACCGTGTTCGTGGTCGGCCGCTTCGCGATCTGCAGACACTTGAGAATTCCGGCGAGGAGGATGACCCACAGCACGAGGTTGACCGCGAGGTTGCCGGCAACGCCCTGATCGCGGAACTCGGAGAACGCTTCCCCGGGCGGCATCGCCACAGCCCTTCCGCGCATCTCTGCCGGCCGTCGCATGGTCGGCGACGGAGCGTGCGACCATGGAACAGGTTTTCACCCCGCAGGACATCATAGAACGGGATCACGCCGCGGGCAAGGGGGGCAGACGCCGGTGGAACAATGGCGGCCCGCCGGGAGGCCCTCGGTCGGCCCGCGGCCGGTTTGACAAGAGCGCGAGGCGCCTCGAGCCTGAACCGCCACCGAAGCGGCGGTAGCGGCAGGCTGGTCCGCGGCCCCGGCGACCGGCCGCGCGAGAGAACGAGCCCGCCTCCGTATTGCGCCTCCGGCTTAGCCCTGGGCGTCCCAGCACCAGGTGCAGAGGCGGTCCTTCGGCAGGCCGATCGCCTCCACGAGGTCGCCGAGGCGCTGGTAGCGCAGCGACGTGAGGCCGAGCATCTCCGCGATCTTCTCCACCATCGCGCGGTGCCGGTCCGAGGAGGGGTCGGCGTACGAGGCGAGATCCGCCGGACGGTCCCCGTCGAGCAGTTTCACCGCCCGCCGCGCCGCGAGGTCCATCTCCGACTTCGACTGCGAGAAGTTCAGGAACCGGCAGCCGTAGAGCAACGGCGGGCAGGCCGGCCGCATGTGGACTTCCGCCGCACCGGCGTCGAAGAGCCGGCGGATCGTGTCCGAGAGCTGCGTGCCCCGGACGATCGAGTCTTCGCAGAAGAGCAGCCGACGCCCCTCCACGAGTTCCCGGATGGGGATCAGTTTCATCCGCGCCACCAGGTCCCGCTGGCCCTGATCCTGCGGCATGAACGAGCGCGGCCACGTCGGCGTGTACTTCACGAACGGCCGGCAGTACGGGATCCTCGCCTCGGTGGCGTAGCCGATGGCATGCCCCACGCCGGAGTCCGGGATGCCCGCCACGCAGTCCGGCGTCACGACGTCCCGCCGCGCCAGCGCCGCCCCGCAGCGGTAGCGGCAAGCCTCCACATTGATCCCCTCGTACGACGAGGCCGGGAACCCGTAGTACACCCACAGGAAGGCGCAGACCCGCATCCGGTCCGCCGCCGGCTTCTTCACCGCCACGCCGTCCTCGGTGAGGAGTACGACCTCCCCCGGCCCGAGGTGCCGCTCGACCTCGAAGCCGAGGTTCGGGAAGGCGCACGTCTCCAGCGCCACGGCGAAGCCCTGCGGGCTCCGCCCCACGGCCACCGGCGTCCGCCCCGCGGCGTCCCGCGCCGCGTAAATCCCCTCCTCGGTCAGGAGGAGCAGGGAGCAGGAGCCCTCGACCTCCTCCTGCGCGAGGGCGATCCCCTCCACGAACGACCCCCCGCGGTTGATGAGCGCGGCCACGAGCTCCGTCGGGTTCACGCCCCCGCCGCCCATCTCCGCGAAGTGGGTCCGCCCCGCCGCGAACACGCGCTCCGTCAGCGCCGCCGCGTTGGCCACCTTCCCCACCGTGACGATGGCGTACGTCCCGAGGTGGGAGTGGACGATGACCGGCTGGTCCTCGTTGTCGGAGATGACGCCGATCCCGCGCGTCCCCGGGAGGTCCTTCAGGTCCTCCTCGAACTTCGACCGGAACTGCGCGTTCTCGATGCTGTGGATGAAGCGGTGGAACCGCCCCCGGTCGAGCGTCGCGAGGCCGCCCCGCCGCGTGCCGAGATGGCTGTGGTAGTCCGTGCCGTAGAACAGGTCCATCACGCACGGACCGCGTCCGGCCACGCCGAAGAAGCCACCCATGTCCGCCTCCGCCGCGGCGCCTACATCCGCTCGAGGACGAGCGCGATGCCCTGGCCGCCGCCGATGCACATCGTCACGAGGCCGAAGCGCTGGTTCTTGCGCCGCAGCGCATAGGCGCACGTCAGGGTCAGCACCGCGCCGGTGGCGCCCAGCGGGTGCCCCAGCGCGATCGCGTTGCCCATCGGGTTCACCTTCTCCGGGTCGATCCCCATCTTCGCGAAGTCGCGGACGCAGGCCAGCGCCTGCGGGGCGAACGCCTCGTTCAACTCGACGTGGTCGATCTCCGCGCCCTTGATGCCCGCGCTCCGCAGCGCCTTCTTCGTCGCCGGCACCGGGCCCCAGCCCATGATCCGCGGGTCGCAGGCCGCCACCCCCATCCCCGCGATCCGGGCCAGCGGCGCCGCGCCATGCTTCGCCGCATCGGCCTCCTTCCCCACGATCATCGCCGCGGCGCCGTCCACGACGGCGCTGGCATTGCCCGCGGTGATGACGCCGCCCGGCTCGAACGCCGCCGGCAGCCGCGCCATCTTCGCCGGCGACGCATCCTCCAGGATGTGCGTGTCGTGCTGCACGAGGACCGGCGGCTTCGCGGCGTCCACCGTCACCGACACCGGCGCGATCTCCTCGGCGAACCACCCCGCGTCGCGGGCCGCCTTCGCGTTCCGCTGCGACCGCAGGGCGAAGCGGTCCGCCTCTTCGCGGGTGACCCGGTAGCGGCGCCCCAGCTCCTCCGCGGTGTTCGCCATCGACATCTTCGCCGACGGGTCGTAGAGGCTCAGGAGCAGCAGGTCCTGCAGATGGGCGCCGCCCGGCAGGCTGCGCGCATCCACGGGCCCGTACTTCTGCACCGCCGTGCCGACCTTGCGGCCGCGCAGGCCGAACGCGACGAACGGATACTGCATGCTCTCCGCACCGCCGGCCACGATGAACGGCCGCCGCCGGTCGTGCCGGACGCCGGCGAGGATGATCTCCGCCGCCACCGCCACGGCCTCCGCCCCGCTGCCGCAGATCCGCGCCACGGTCAGGGCGGGCACGTCGTCGGCGAGACCGCCCCGCCAGGCCATGCCCTTCGCCGCGTAGATCGAGTCGCGGTGGCTGTGCTGGGCCATGCCCATGACGGCGTGGCCGACGAGGGCCGGGTCGAGGCCCGTGCTCTCGAGGGTCGCCCGGATGGCGAGCCCGCCGAGTTGGGTCGTGGAGAAGCGCGAGAACAGCCCCGGCTGGCGGTTGTCGACGAGGATGTCCGCGCGGGGCGTGCGGCGGGCGCCGTCGAGGATGACGATGGATCGGCGGGGCATGGTCGACTCCCTACTCGTGCAGGAATTCCGCGGGGACGCGGGGGCCGTTGACGATGAAGTTCTTCATCCCGATGTCGTAGTCCACGGTGCGGTGGCAGCGGCCGAAGCCCTCGGCCTCCGTCGCGAGTCCCTCCGGGAGCGGCTTCGCGAGGCCCTCCCGGAACACGGAGACGAGGATCCCGTCGATGGACCGGGAGTGGCCGCCGATGTCCACGTCGGGCAGGGCCGCCGGGACCGGGAGCGGCGCGGGGTCCACCGGCGCGAGGCGCACCTCGCCGGCGAAGTGTCGGCGGAGGAGCGCCTTCGCCGCCCCGACGAAGTCGCGGGACGGCTCGCCCGTCGCCCAGCCGAGGGCCACGGCCTCCTTGGCGAAGAACGGACGGCCCGTGCGCAGGAGTTCGAACCCCTTCGCGATCCCCACGATCCGGGGCAGGCGCTGCGTGCCGCCGTAACCGGGGATGCAGCCGAGGTTCACCTCCGGCTGGCCGGCCATGAGCTCCGGCCCCGCCACCCTTGCATGACAGGCCATGGACAGCTCCGCGCCGCCACCGAGGACGGGGCCGTTCACGGCGGCCACGACGGGCTTGCCGACCGCGGCGATCCGGGCCAGCACGCCCTGGCCCGCGCGGCACATCTCCGCCGCCTCCTCCGCCGTCTTCAGGGCGGCGAGTTCGTTGATGTCCGCGCCGGCGAGCGAGCCGTCGAACGAGGTGAGGACGATGCCCTTCACGGCGGGATCCGCGCCGAGGGCGGCGAACGCCTCGTCGAGCTCGCGCACCGTCTGGCGGTTCAGGGAGTTCTTCACCTCCGGCCGGAACACGGTGACGACGGCGATGTCGCCCTCACGCGCCACCCGGAGATTGCGGGGGAACGCCGGGAGGCGCTTCCGCCGCGCGAACTCCGGCACGTAGAAGCCGGGGCTCCGGGCGGCGCAGGCGGTGACGACCGCGTGGACCTTCTTCGCGCCGTATTCCTCCATCAGGTCGAGGAGTCCCCGGCGGAACCCGAGCGCGTTGGCGGTGAGCCAATTCAGATCCGCGGGGTCGCAGACGCCCTTCTCCACCACGAACAACGTGCGGGAGAACAGCACCGCGAGGATCCGGTCGAGAATCGTGGCCGCGAGCGCCTCGCCGATCGCCGGGTCGCCCGGGTTCTTCGGGTCGTGCCACGGCGCGTTGCCCTGGCGCGCGAAGATCGCCGGCGGCGCGAACCACGGTCCGCCCGTGGGCGCCTCCTGCATGAGCCGCAGGCAGTGGTCGTTCAGCAGGTTGCCCTTCGTCAGGTCCATGACGTTGAACGGGCCGCCGCCCCCGATGGCGGCGTTGACCACCGCGTCCACCTGCGCCGGCGTCGCGACGCCCTCCTCCACGATCCGCGCGGCCTCCGCGCAGTAGTTCACGAAGATGTCGTCGGCGGCGAAGCACGGCACGTCGGCGGTGACGATCGGCACCTTGCCGAGGGCGGCGAGCGTGTCGAGCATCCGCTTCCCGGCCGCCGCGTCGCCGGAGAGGACGACCTCGATCGGCAGCGCCCGCCACGCGGGGAAGAACGGATGGTTGACGAAGCAGCGCTCGGGGTGCTTCGCGTTGGCCGCGATCCGGGCGCGCGGCAGGCCCGAGGTGGCGAAGCCGATGAGGCAGTCGGGGCGTACGACCTCCTCCAGGGTGGCGAGGATCCGCTGCTTCGTGGTGAGGTCCTCGGTGGCCGCCTCCAGCACATAGTCGCAGGCGGCGAGGTCCTGGATGTTCAGGGTGGGCACGAGGGCCGCCTCGACCGCCTGCGCCGCCTTCGGGCTCATCTTGCCCTTCTCGAGCGCTTTCCCGAGATAGCCCTTCATCCGCTTCTGGGCGGCGTCGAGGGCCTCCCGGCGGATGTCGAGGAGGAAGACCTTGCCGCCGCCGACCTTGTCGAGGGAGGAGGCGAAGCCGTACGCCAGATCGGGGCCGATGGCCCCGGAGCCGATCACGCCGACGATCATCTGCGGTTCCTCCGCCGTGCCGTTGCCGCGCGTCGCCGGCCCGCGACCGGGCCGGCCCATCCGCCCACTCGCGCCGATCTTGGCACCGCCGGCGGTGCAAAGCAAGAAGGCGCTCCCGCCTCCGCCGATCGCTCGTTTTTCGTCCCGTTCGAAACCCATAAATGGTTCCCTAGACGGGTCCGGGAACCCCGGCGGGAGGTCGCGCGTGAAGAGGGATGCCCGCTTCGAGCAGATCCTCAGGACCGCCTCGAAGGTGTTCTACGAGAAGGGCTTCGACCGGGCTTCGATCCGGGACATCGCCCGCGAGTCCGGCATGAGCCTCGCCGGGCTGTACTACTACTTCCGCTCCAAGGAGGAGCTGCTGTTCCTCATCCAGGAGCAGGTCTTCGCGGACCTCCTCGAGGGCGCGAAGGAGAGGCTCGTGGGCGAGGCCGATTCCGTGCGGCGGATCGAGATCCTCATCAGCCACCATCTCGGGTTCTTCCTCCGCAACCTCACCGAGATGAAGGTGCTGTCCCACGAGTTCGAACGGCTCGAAGGCGAGCACCACAGCCGCATCGCCGCCCTCCGGCGCGAGTACTTCAAGATCGCCGAGGGGCTCGTGGAGGAGGCGCTGAAGGCGCGCGGCCGGCGCGGCGTGTCGGCGCGGGTCGCGGCGCTCTCCCTCATGGGCATGATGAACTGGATCTACACGTGGTACCGTCCGGAGAAGGACGGCACGCCGGAGGAGGTGGCGGGGCAGATGGCCCGGATCTTCCTCCGCGGCCTCCTCGACACCCGGCCTTGACGCGACCGCCGTTCTCCGCGGCCGTGCTCGCCGCCGCGGCGGCCGTGCTCCTCGCGCAGTCCGTGCCCGGCGGGGCGCCGCGCGCGCCTCGTGGCCCGGCGCTGCCGCCCGTTCCCGCGGGAGTGCGGAACGTCGTCCTCTGCATCGCGGACGGCGCGGGGTTCGCCCACTTCGCGGCGGCGGAGCGCCGCGCGGGCCATGGGCGGCCGTGGGACCGCTTCCCCGTGCGCCTCGCCGTCGGCACGGCCCCCGCCGGGGCGGGACCGACGGACTCCGCGGCGGCGGCGACAGCGCTCGCTACCGGCGTGAAGACGCGCCGCGGCGCCCTCGGGGTGAGCCCCGCCGGCGCGTACCTGCCGAACCTGCTCGAGCGCGCGGAGGCCGCGGGCCGGGCCACCGGGATCGTGACGAGCGTCGCGCCCGACGATGCCACGCCGGCGGCCTTCCTCGGCCATGCCCCGCACCGGTCGGAGGGGGCGCGCGTGCTCGCGGACGCGCTCCGGCACGGCGCGGTCGACGCCATCTTCGGCGCCGGGCACCCCGAGTTCGACGAGGCGGGGCGCCCGCTCCGCCGACCGGGGCCCTACGGCCCCGCCGGCGGCCGGCGGACCTTCGAGGACCTGCGCGCCGGGCGCCTCGCGGCGGCGGACGCCGACGGGGACGGGGTGCCGGACCCGTGGACGTTCGTCGAGACGAGTTCCCGGATTCTCGCCCTCGGCGAGGGCCCCGCGCCGAAGCGGGTGTTCGCGCTCGCCCCCGCGGCGAAGTCGCTCCCGGCGGGGCCGGCGACGGGCGTCCCGCGGCTCGCGGAGATGGTCCGCGCGGCGCTCAACGTCATCGACGGCGACCCCGAGGGGTTCGTGCTCGTCGTGGAGGGGGGGGCCGTCGACGGGGCGTCCCACCGCGGGCAGACGGAGCGGATGCTCGCGGAGATGGCGGAGTTCGCGGCGGCCGTGGAGGCGGTCCTCGCGTGGCGGGACGCGTCGCCGGAGCGGGCGGCCGCCACGCTCGTGGTCGTCACGGCGGACCACGAGACGGGCGGGTTGTCCGAGGCCGACCTCACGTGGAGCACCGACCGGCACACGGACGCGCCGGTGCCGCTGTTCGCGGCCGGCCCCGGGGCGGAGGAGATCCGCGCGCGGGCCACGGGCCGCGACCCGCGCCGCGGCCCGCTCCTCGACAACGCGGCCCTCGGCGCCTTCCTCAACCGCCTCGTCGCCCCCCGCTTCCCCCCCCTCCACTAGCCAACCGGTGCCTGGACACCGTTGGCGGGTATCCCGGACGGTGGGCCGCGCGGTCTACCGCCAGTGACCGTCGATCCACACCCAGCCGCGCGGGCGGCGCTCCCAGTGCCCCGGGGCCCACGCCGACTTGCCGCGGGGCACCGGCTTCCAGTGACCGGGCACCCAGTCGAAGTCGCGGCCGCGGGCGACCCAGTGCCCGGGGATCCACACGTGGCCGACTGCGGGTGGCGGCGGCTTGACCTCCACCCGATCCGGGGGCGGTTCGCGATCCACGAGGATGACGTCGGGGTCGTCGTGGCGCGAGGAGCGGCACCCCGGGAGGTAGAGGCCGGCCACGGCCAGCAGGACGGCTCCCAGCACGATCCAGCGCGTCGTCATGGGCATCCTCCCTCGGCAGGCGATCTGCCACCGGGGCCAAGTATCGCCCCGCCGGACCGCCATCGTTGTAGACTCTCGCACCGGAGGGCGACATGGCGATCCAGCCCCATTCCCACTGGCGGCCCCACCCCTGGCACGGACTCGAGACGGGCCCGGCGGCGCCCCGCATCGTGAACGCCTACATCGAGATCACGCCGTTCGACACGGTGAAGTACGAGGTGGACAAGGTGACGGGCTACCTCCGTGTGGACCGTCCGCAGCGGACGTCCTCCTCGCCGCCGACCCTGTACGGGTTCATCCCGCGGACCTACTGCGGGCCGCGGGTGGCGGCTCTGTCGCCGACCTCGCACCGCGGCGACGGGGATCCCATGGACATCTGCGTGATCAGCGAGCGGCCCATCAACCGCTCCGAGGTCCTCCTGAGGGCGCGGGTGGTCGGCGGGATCCAGGCGGTGGACGGCGGCGAGGCCGACGACAAGATCGTCGCCGTCCTCGACCGGGACGCCATCCACTCGGAGGCCCAGGACATCGGCGAGCTGCCGGACATCCTGGTGGAGCGCCTGCGGCACTACTTCAGCACCTACAAGCTCGTCGTGGGCCAGAAGTCGTCGATGGCCATCGAGGGGACCTACGGCGCGGAGCAGGCCTTCCGCGTCATCGAGGCATCGATGCGCGACTACGAGGAGATGTTCGAGGGCACCATCGCCGGCGCCGTGGAGTTCTGAGATGAAGGCCAGCCAGGTCGCGATCATCGGTGCGCCGATGGACCTCGGGGCGGGCCGCCGCGGCGTGGACATGGGTCCGTCCGCGCTGCGTCTCGCCGGCCTCGACGAACGCGTGGCGGCTCTCGGCTACGAGGTCGCGGACCTCGGCAACGTGCCGGTGGAGCAGCCGGAGACGGCAGCCAGCGGCCAGGAACGCGCGCGGTTCCTCGCGCCGATCGCGGAGACCTGCCGGAGGCTGGCGTCCACGGTGGAAGCGGCGCTCGGCGAAGGCCGGGTCCCCCTCGTCCTCGGGGGCGACCACTCCGTGGCGGTGGGCACGGTGGCCGGCGTGGCCGCCCACTACCGGCGGGCGGGGCAGCCGGTCGGTCTCGTGTGGATCGACGCCCACGCCGACATGAACACGCCCGAATCGAGCCCGAGCGGGAACGTGCACGGAATGCCGCTCGCCTGCTGCACCGGGGCCGGGCCCGCGGAGCTCGTGGCCATCGGGGGGTTCTCGCCGAAAGTGGCGCCGGAGCGGGTGGCGCTCCTCGGCCTCCGCGACGTGGACGATCTCGAGAAGGGCCGTGTGCGCGGGGCCGCCGTGCGGGCCGTCACGATGCGGGAGATCGACGAGCGCGGCCTGCGGCAGGTCATGGAGGAGGCGCTGCGCATCGCCACCGACGGCACCGCGGGTTTCCACCTGTCCTTCGACATGGACGCCGTGGACCCGGGCGAGGCCCCCGGGGTGGGCACGCCCGTCCGCGGAGGCCTGACCTATCGCGAGGCCCATCTGGCGATGGAGATCCTCTGCGACTCCGGGCGGATGCTCTCGATGGAGGTCGTGGAGGTCAACCCGATCCTCGACGAACGCAACCGCACCGCCTCCCTGGCCGTCGAACTCGTCCTCTCCGCCCTGGGCAAGCGGATCCTCTGACTGGCCGATGGTTTCCAGGCACGGAGTGGCTGGATTCCCGGGGCATCAGGGGGCGGGGTAGACCTCCAGTTCGGTGATGAAGGCGAACGCCGGTGGGAACTGGACCTCCTCGGGCCAGCGGTCCTCGAAGCTCAGCCGGACGTAGCGGGCCGTGGCCGGGGCGAACGTCACCGTGCGCCGATCGGCGGCGCGCTGGGGGAACTCCGCCGTGCCGACGGTGCTGAAGTCCCGGCCCTTGGCGGAGACCGAGACCTTCACCGTCCGCGTGGACCCGAACGGCGGCACGCCGAACCGCACCGCCGAGATGCGGCAGGGCTTGCCGAGGTCCACGGTGACGGTCTTCGGCAGGCCCGCGCCATCGCCGGTGGCGAAGCAGTGGCGTGCGTCCGGCTCCCAGGACCCGTCCGTGAGACCGCCGGCGCCCCAGGAGTAGCGGTTGGGATCGCTGCACTCGTACGGCTTGCCGAGCGCGAGGTTCTCTCCTTCGGGGGCACGGGCGATGCGGATCGTCAGGTCCGTGAGCGGCCGCGCCGCCTCCCGCGTCTTCGCGTGGTAGCCCTCGTCCAGCGACATCATCCCCCGCGCCGCCTCCTCCGCGCCCGGGATGTCCGCGCTGCCCACCCGGATGCCGCGCCAGAGCGAGAAGTAGTTGGCCTCCCGCTTCTCCGCATAGTCGCGGACCGCCGCCGACCGCGGCAGGCCGGAGAGCGGGAGCGCCACGCCCCGCGCGAGGTCCGCGGCGGAGGTCCGCACCGGCGCCGCCTCGCCGACGGCGACCTCGTACCCGCCCGCGGGCAGCCCGGACACCCGCAGCGCGGGCGCCGCGAGGTCGAACAGGCCGCAGTCCCGTGCTGTTCGCTCCGCGCCGGCGGGGATGGCGAACGGTACGAGGAAGGGGCCCGTCGGCCGGAGGAACACGTCCTCCCGCTCCTCGAAGACCCGCGCGAGGCCCTCTCCGTGGCCGCTCCGCAGGTCGAAGGAGCCGAGAGCCGGGAAGGGCTCCGCCCCGAGGCCGGCGAGCATGACCGCCGCCATCAGCAGGTGTCCTTCGGGGTTCGGGTGGACGCCGTCGGGCACGATGGACCCTGGAAGCCCGGCCGCGCGCCGCGCCGCGAGGGCCGCGCGCATCTTCCCGTGGACGTCCACGAACGGCGCGCCGGCCTCCCTCGCCACGTCCTGCGCCGCCTTCGCCAGGCCGGCGAGAGTCGAGTTGTAGTCGGCCTGCGCCAGCCGGGCGTTCGCGGCGTCGTCCACCGCCCCCGGGGAGAACACGACGACCCGCACGCCGGCGGCCTTCAGGTCGGCAGCGACACCCGCCAGGTCCGCGCGGTAGCCGGCCGCCACCGCCTCGTCGGGGGGCCGGTAGCCGCCGTCGTTCATCCCGAAGAAGAGGGTCACGACCGTCGGCTGCAGCGAGAGCACATCCCGGGCGAGCCGTGCGCGGCCTCCTTTTGCCGTGTCGCCGCCCCAGCCCGCGTTGAAGAAGCGGATGTCGCGCTCCGGGTACCGGCAGGCGACGAACTCCGAGATGAACCGCGTGTAGAGCTTCTGCTCGGTGATGCTGTCGCCGAAGAAGACGACCCGGTCTCCGTCCCGGAGCAGGAATCCCTCGCCGGAGACGGCCGGGGCCGCGGCGAGGAACACGGCGAGCGCGACGAGGGTGGTCTGGCGCATGCCCGCCGTTGTACCGCCTGCGCCTCCCCCTGTCACCCCCCGCCGCCCGCATCCCCTAACACCGGTGCCAGGTCAGATTCTGAGGACTCGCCCCCCCCGCCTGCGGCAGCAACGCCGCCCCCGACCCCTTCGAATCTGACCTGGCACCGGTGTTAGGGCACGACCCCTTCGAATTTGACCTGGCACCGGTGTTAGGGGTGTCACCCCCCTGCCGTAGACTCTTCGGGTGCGCGGACCCCTCGCCATGCGACTCGACGACCTGCGGCGCCGGCCCCCCGCGGCCGTGACGGCCGTGGAGTACCGGCGGCTCGCGCCCCGGCGGGTCCCGGCGGCAGCCGCCCCCGCGCCGGCCCCCTCGCCCGTCCCCGCCGCCCGCCTCGCCGCCGCCGTGCCCGGCGAAGAGGTCGAGGCCCTCCTCGGCGGGCGGGCATGGCGGGCGCGCACGACGGTCCCCGGGCCGTCCACGCTCCCCCCGGGAACGCTGTGCCTCGACCTGGAGACGACCGGGCTGTCCGCCTTCCCGCTCTTCCTCGGCGGCGTCCTCTCCGCCGGCCCCGGGGGGCGCCCCGAGGTCCGCCAGTACCTCGCCCGCGACTACTCCGAGGAGCGCGCCGTCGTCTCGCTCCTCCTCGCCGAGACCGCCGCGGCCGCCGCCCTCGTCACCTACAACGGCCGCTCCTTCGACGTTCCCTACCTCCGCGCCCGCGCCGCCGCCTGCGGCGTGCCCTTCGCCCTCGACCTCCCCCACCGCGACCTCCTCCACGAATGCCGCCGGGCCTACCGGGACCGCCTCCCGGACTGCCGCCTCGCCACGGTGGAGGCGCGGATCCTCGGCGTCCCGCGCGTCGCCGACCTCCCGGGCCGCGAGGTGCCCGCCGCCTACCACGCCTTCGTCCGCACCGGCGACCCCCGCGACCTCGCCCGGGTCATGGAGCACAATCGCCGCGACCTCGAGGCACTCGCCGCGCTGATCCCGCGCCTGGGAGGCTGACGATGCCGATCCGGGAGTTCCTCGCGGACTACCTCGCCTCCGCCGCCGGCCGGGAGCGCGTGGTCCACGTCCGCGAGGAACCGCCGCGCCCGGCCCGCACCGCGGACCCCGCCACGCCGCTCTCCCCGGCGGAGCGGGCGGTGCTCGCCGCCCGGGGCATCGGCCGCCTCTACGCGCACCAGGCGCGCTGCCTCGACCTCGCGGAGGCGGGGCGCGACTTCCTCGTGGCCACCGGCCCCGCCTCGGGCAAGACGCTGTGCTACCTGCTCCCCCTCCTCCGCCACCTGACCGCGCGCCCCGGCGCGCGCGCCCTCCTGCTGCACCCGACGAAGGCGCTCTCCCGCAGCCAGTACCTCGCGGCGCAGGCGCTGCTCGACGACGCCGGCCGCCCGGACCTCGTCGCCGGCGTCCTCGACGGGGACACGCCGCCGGCCCTCCGCCGCCGCCTGCGCGACCGCGCCGCCCTCCTCTTCACGAACCCCGACACGCTCCACGCGGCGATCCTCCCCCAGCACGGCCGCTTCGCCGGCCTTCTCGCCAGCCTCTCCGCCGTCGTGGTGGACGAGATCCACGCGCTCCGCGGCATCTTCGGCGCCCACGCCGCGTGGCTGTTCCGACGCCTCTTCCGCCTGTGCCGGCACCACGGCTCCTCGCCCCTGCTCATCGCCTGCACCGGCACGCTCTCCAACGCCGGCGCCCACGCGGAGCGCCTGTTCGGACGGCCCCTCACCGTCGTGGACGACGACGCCAGCCCCCGCGGCCGCCGCACGTTCCTCCTCGTGAACCCGCCGCGGGTCCGCGACACGCCCACCCGCTCCCGGCGCGGCGCCAGCGACGAGGCCGCCGACCTCTACGCGGCCCTCGTCGCCCGCGGCGTCCCCACGATCGTCTTCAGCAAGGCGCGCGTCACCGCGGAGCTCATCCACCGCTACGCCCGGGAGGCCCTCGCCCGGGCCGGGGCGCCCGGCGCCTCCCGCATCGCCCCCTACCGCGCGGGCCTGCTCCCCGAGGAGCGCCGCGCGGTGGAGGACGGGCTCTTCGCCGGCCGCCTCATCGGAGTCTCCTCCACGCCCGCGCTGGAGCTCGGCATCGACGTCGGCGGCCTCGACGCGAGCATCGTCGTCGGCTGGCCCGGGCGGCGGGCCTCGTTCTTCCAGCAGGCCGGCCGGGCCGGCCGCCGCGGCCGCGACGCCCTCGCCGTCCTCGTCGGCCTCGACACGCCCACGAACCAGTTCCTCCTCCGCCACCCGGAGGTCCTCTTCGACCGCCCGGTGGAGGAGGCCGTCTTCGAGGAGGGCAACCCGCTCGTGCTCGCCGACGCCCTCCGCTGCGCGGCGTTCGAGCTGCCGCTCCCCGACGGCGAGGTCCCCGCGCTGCACGAGGACGCGCCGGCGGCGGCGGACGGGCTCGTCGAGGCGGGCAAGGTCCGGCGGCTGCACGGGGCGGTCTGGCACGGCGCCGCCGAGATCCCCCACCACGAGGTCTCCCTCCGCGACCGCACCGACCGCAACTTCACGGTGGCCGACGCCGACACGGGCCGCCTCCTCGGGGAGGTCAGCCGGTTCGACGCCCCCGCCGTCGTCCACCCCGGGGCCGTGTACCTCCACGCCGGGGAGACCTTCCGCATCCTCGACCTCGACTTCGCGGCCTCGCGGGCCCTCGCCCGCCGCGAGGACCTCGCCTACTACACCCAGTCGCACGGCTACACCGACGTCCACCACGCCGACGCCGTGCTCCGCGAGCGGCCGTTCGGGACCGGCCGCGCCTTCTTCGGCGAGGTCACCGCGCACTACCGCATCACGTGGTACGAGCGGGTCCCGTTCCATTCGCTGGATCCGGTGTCCCGGCATCCGCTTTCCCTGCCGCTGTGGCCGATCGAGACGACGGCGTTCTGGGTCGTGCCGCCGGAGGCGGCGCTCTCGGCGATGCGGCGCGAAGGCCTCGACCCCGTCTCGGGGCTCAGGGGCGTCGGTTACGCCGCCCGCTCCCTCCTGCCGCTCTTCGCCACCTGCGACACTCTCGACCTCTCGCACTCCGTCGGCAGCGTGAACACGCCGTGGTCCGCGGTGTTCGTGTGGGAGCACTACCCGCGGGGGCTCGGCTTCACCGCCCGGGGCTACGCGGTCCTCGGCGACCTGCTCACCGCCGTCCGCCGGCTCGTCGCCGAGTGCGGCTGCGAGGACGGCTGCCCGCTCTGCGTCGGCAAGCCGCTGCGCCCGGAGACCGTGCTGAACCCCGAGCGCGGCGAGGGCTCGATCCCCTCGCGACGCGCGGCGCTCCGGGTCCTCGATGCCCTGCTCGGCGACGGCAGCGGCCTCTCCGCCCCCGACGACGGGGCGCTGACGGAGACGCCCGCCTCGCGGCGGGCCCGCATCGCCCGGGAGGTGCGGCGGGCCGTGGAGCGGCGCCGGGAGCCCCTCGTGCCCGCCCCGCCGCCCCGGCCCCTGCCGCGGTTCCCGGACCGGGAGCCGGACCGGTCCCTCGCCGTGCCCGACGCCGCCCGGCGCGGGGAGCGCTCGCGCGAGATCGCGCGGAAGATCCGGGCCCTCGCCGCCCGGAAGGAGGAAGGACCGTGAACGGCTTCGCCCCCGCGGAGTTCCTCGCCCGCGTGACCCGTGAGCGGTGGTACGCCGGCCAGATCGCCGGCGTGCGGCACCTGCCGGCGCGCCCGGCGGCGTTCCGCGACCCCGAGCGCCCGCTCCCCGCCCCCCTCGCCGCCGCCCTCGCCGCCCGAGGCATCCGTCGCCTGTGGTCGCACCAGGCGGAGGCCGTGGACCGCGCCCGCCGCGGGGAGAGCGTCGTCGTCGTCACCGGCACGGCCAGCGGGAAGACGCTCTGCTACCTCCTGCCGGTACTCGAGGCGGTGAACGAGGACCCGCTCGCCACGGCCCTCCTGCTCTACCCCACGAAGGCCCTGGCGCAGGACCAGTGGCGGGCGCTGTCGTCCCTCGCCGAGGCCGGCGCCATCGACGTCGTCGCCGGCACCTACGACGGCGACACGCCGCCGGACGCCCGCTCCCGGCTCCGCGACCGCGGGCAGGTGCTCCTGACCAACCCCGACATGCTCCACGCGAGCCTCCTCGCGAACCACGCCCGGTTCTCGCGGTTCTTCACGCACCTCCGCTACGTCGTGGTGGACGAGGTCCACTCCTGCCGTGGCGTGTTCGGCTCCCACGTGGCGAACGTCCTCGCCCGCCTGCGGCGCCTCTGCCGGCACTACGGCGCGCGGCCGGCCTACGTGGCCTGCTCCGCCACCATCGCCAACCCCGGAGAGCACGCGCGGCGGGTGTGCGGGGAGGAGGTCGAGGAGGTGACCGTGGACGGGAGCCCGCGCGGGCCGCGGACCCTCGCCCTGTGGAACCCGCCCTCGCTCGCGCCCGGGGAGGGCGGGGCCGCCGGGGGCGACCGGCGCTCGGCGGTGGCGGAGGCCGCCCGGCTGCTCGCCGCCCTCGTGGCGGAGGGCGTGCAGACGATCGCCTTCACCCGCACGCGGCTCTCGGCGGAGCTCCTCTCCCGCCTCGCCCGGGAGCGGCTCGACCGGGTCTCGCGGTCCCTCGCGGAGGCCGTGCGCCCCTACCGGGGCGGCTACCTCCCGGAGGAGCGGCGGGCGGTGGAGCAGGCGCTCGCCTCGCGGTCGCTGCTCGGCGTGGCCAGCACCAACGCGCTGGAGCTCGGCATCGACATCGGGAGCCTCGATGCGGCGATCCTCCTCGGCTACCCCGGCGCCGTGTCGTCCTTCTGGCAGCAGGCGGGGCGGGCGGGGCGCACCGGCGACCCGTCGCTGGCGATCCTCGTCGCCCGGAACACCCCGGTGGACCAGTACGTCCTCGCCCACCCGGAGTGGCTCCTTCAGCGGGGGCCGGAGCGCGCCGTGGCGGACCCCGGCAACCCCCATGTCGCGGTCGGCCACCTGCGTTGCGCGGCCCACGAACTGCCGCTGCCGGCGGAGGAGGCCGGGGACTTCGGGCCGCTCGGCCCCGCCGTCCTCGATCTCCTCGCGGAGGAGGGCACGGTGCGCCGCCTCGGCGATGCCTACTACTACGCCTCCTCGGAGTACCCGGCGGCGCAGGTGAGCCTCCGCAACATCGCCGGGCCCGTCGTCACGATCGAGGAGGAGGGGACGGCGCGCGTCATCGGCACGATGGACGAGCTCTCCGCGCTGTCCCAGCTCCACGACCACGCCGTGTACCTGCACGGCGGGGACACGTGGTTCGTCACGGCCCTCGACCTCGCGCAGCGCATCGCCCGCGTGACGCGGCGGGACCTCGACTACTACACGCAGGCGGTCCACGCCCCGTCGATCCGGATCGACGCGCGGGAGGAGGAGCGGCCGTGGGAGGGCGGCACGCTCGGTTTCGGCGAGGTCACGGTGCTGACGACGATCCCCATGTTCAAGAAGGTGCGGTTCCACTCCCGGGAGAGCGTGGGCTACGAGGACCTGCACCTGCCGCCGATCCGGCTCGAGACGGCCGCGCTGTGGCTCGTGCCGCCGCCGGCGGCGGTGGCGGACCTCGCCCGGGCGGGGCACCTCGCCGGCGAGGCGCTGTCGGGCCTCAGCAACCTCCTCACGGAGCTGGCGCCGGCCTTCCTCCTGTGCGACCCCACGGACGTCGGCGGGGCCGTGGACGCCGGGCAGACCGGCCGGGACGCGCTGTTCCTCTACGACCGGTTTCCCGGCGGCATGGGCTACGCGCGGGCGGCGCTCGACCGCCTGCCGGAGATGCTCGCGGCGGCGCGAGCGGTGATCGACGGATGCGCCTGCGAGGACGGCTGCCCGTCCTGCGTGGGCGCCCGCGAGACGCCCGGCGGCGACGGGGACCTGTCCGCGCGGGGCCGGCTCCCGGGCAAGGCGGCCACCGCCGCCCTTCTCGCCGCGCTCGCCCCGGCGAGCCCCGCCGCGGCGGCCGGCGTCGCGAACTGACGGCGCTCCACCGCCAGGTCGTCCTCGGCCCGGCGGGACGGACGCGACCCGGCGGGGCTCCGGGCGATCCTCGCGCACACCTCGCGCCGTCGGCCCGACGTGCTGGCCCGCGGCGGGCGGAGCCTGCCGCGCCTCGGGGAGCGCCCCGCGGCGGTGCCGCTCGGTCTCCTGCTCCATCGACCCGCGGCGGGGACGGCGGCCGGCGGACCGGGGAGTCCTGCGCTCGGGGCCGCGGCGGGGAACCTTCCAGACCCTTTGTCGGGGCGGGCTAGAATAACGGTCTCCGCACACCCGTCGGGCGAGGAGCCAATGACCGCGAACAAGGGCGTCACCTGGGATCTGTCGTCGTTCTACCCCGCCTTCGGCGGGCCGGAGATGGAAGCCGCGAAGAAGCAGGCCGCGGAGGGGGTGGCCGCGCTGAACAGCGCCGCGGGCGGCCTCGGGACGCTGTCGGCGGCCAACGCCGCCGCGTGGGAGAGGATCATCACCGACGCCGAGGACCTCATGGTGCGGACCTCGCACCTCGGCTCCTACATCGGCTGCCTGTCCGCCGGCGACGCCGCCAACGACGCCTACGCGAAGGAGCGCGCCGCGCTGGCGCGGCTCGGGGCGGAGTTCGGGAAGTTCGACGCGGTGCTCCTGCGCGCGTTCCGCGACGTCTCCGACGCCGACTTCGCGGCGTTCGCGGCCCGCGACCGGCTGAAGGACCTCTCCTACCTGCTCGGGCGCACCCGCGAGCGGGCCCGCTACACGATGTCGCTGGAGCAGGAGAAGCTGGCCGCGGACCTCGGCGTGGACGGGTTCCACGCGTGGGGCCGGCTCTACAGCCAGGTGACGGGCAAGATGGAGTTCGAGTGGACGCGGCCCGGCGGCAAGCCGGAGCGGACGCCCATCTCCCAGTGGCGGGCCCTCATGAGCGACGTGGACCGCGAGGTCGGCCGCGCCGCGTTCGAGGGAGGCAACCGGGCGTGGGCCGGGATCGAGGACCTGTGCGCCTCGGCGCTCAACGCCATCGCCGGCACGCGGATCACGCTGAATCGCTACCGCGGCATCCCCCACTTCCTCGACCAGCCGCTGTTCCAGGCGGCGACGGACCGCCGGACGCTCGACGCCATGTACACGGCGATCTACGAGAACATCGACGTGGCGCGCGACATCTTCCGCGTAAAGGCGCGGGCGATGGGCCGGAAGGGCCTCGCGCTCTTCGAGCGGGAGGCGCCCCTGCCGCTTTCGGACACGACGCTCGTCCCGTGGGAGCAGGGGGCGGACGTCGTGGAGAAGTCCTTCCGCGCCGTGTATCCCGCACTCGGGGAGCACTTCCGGCACATGGTCGACCGCCGGTGGATCGAGTCGGAGGTCCGGCCGGGGAAGCAGCCCGGCGCGTTCTGCACCGGCAGCCACCTGACCCGCGAGCAGCGCGTGTACATGACCTTCAACGGGACGCTCGGCGACGTGCGGACGCTGGCGCACGAGGTCGGGCACGCGTGGCACAACCAGGTGCTCCGCGAGAAACGGCCGTTCCTGCGGTCCTACCCCGCCACGCTGGCGGAGACGGCGTCGATCTTCGGCGAGCACATCTACTCCGAGGGGATGTACTCCGACCCCGGGCTGTCGCCGGCGGCGAAACTCGCCATGCTCGACGCGGAACTGTCCTCCGCGGCGGTGCTGCTCCTCGACATCACCACGCGCTTCGAGTTCGAGAAGTCGTTCCACGAGGAGCGGGAGAAGGCGGAGCTGTCGGCGTCGCGGTTGAAGGAGCTCATGGTCGCCACGCAGAAGAAGGTGTTCGGCGACGCGATGGCGGAGGGGGGCGAGGACCCGTACTTCTGGGCCAGCAAACTGCACTTCTACATGACGGGAATCTCGTTCTACAACTTCCCGTACACGCTGGGGTTCCTGCTGGCGCGGTCGCTGTTCCTCATGCTGAAGCGGGAGGGGCCGTCGTTCCTCCCGAAGTACGAGGAGTTCCTGCGGCTGACGGGCAGCGACACGGTGGAGGGGGTGGTCAAGCGCAGCCTCGGCGCGGACGTGACGACGCCCGCGTTCTGGGCGGACGCCGTCCGCAGCCTGGCGGAGCCGCTCGCCCTGTACCGCAAGCTGCTCCCGCAGGCCGGGTTCAGGGCCTGACCCCGCCATGGCACGCCGCGCGGCCCGTCCCCCGCACAGTCGGCGTGGGGGCGGGCTGGCGCTCGGGCTCGGCGCGCTCCTCCTCCTGGCGTGCGGCGAGGCGCCGGACGCACCGCCCGCCGCACCGGTGGAGCAGTACTCGGCGTTCGGGGACCGGATCCCGCGCGACCTCGAGGACGCCGTCGCGGAGTGCTACCGACGGGTGCCCGAGACGTTTCGGGCGGAGTACGCGAGCCTGCCGGAGAGCGAGGCCGTGGGCGGCACGCACCTCTCCTTCGGGGCGTGGATGCGCCGGCAGTGGGAGCTGTGGGCGGGGTGGGACGACGGGGAGCCCTCGCGTCTCCGCCTGTGGTTCGAGGCGCGGGGTGTCCGGCACGGCGACAACATGTCGACCGCCATCCAGATCGCGTTCTGGCGATCCCTCAACGGACGGCCCTGCGACATCGGGTCGCTCCTCGCGGAGTTCCCGGAACTGGTGACGCCGGACCCCGCGGCGGAGATGTCGGACCACTGGCCGGTGCTGCCGGGGACCGACACCATCCGGGGGAGCGCGGCGATCACCCAGGTCGTGGTGGACGCCGAGGGTCGCACGAAGCATGGCGGTCAGGTGTACCCCTCCGAACAGCTGCTGGAGGTGTTGTTCACCAACGCCGAGATCCAGCGCGACGAAGCGGACGGGGAGAAGCCGAGCCTCACCGCCGTGCGGCTCCAGTGCCACCGGGACGCCCCGTTCGCCGCGGCCCGCGCGGCGATGCGGGCGTGCGCGGATCCGGCGGTCCGGATCCGGCGGGTCTTCTTCGCGGTGCGGCACCCGGAGACCGGCGCGTTCGAGACCGTGGCGGCTTCACCGGCGATCCTCCGCGCGGCCGGGCCGCCTCTCCCCCCGGAGGGACCGGACACCGCCGTCATCCACACCACCGCGGAGACGCGGGTCGGCGAGGTCGTGGCGCGGCTCGCGGACCTCCGCCGGGCCGGCTGCCGGCGAGTCGTCTTCCGCGACGCCGCCGACCCCGCGTCGGACTTCCTCGTCACGCTCGGGGGGGAGTGACCTGCAGCCCGTCCCCGCCGGGGCGGTCCACGCATCGCATGGCCCGGAGGGCGGCGGTCATCGCGCTCACGGCGGCCTCGAAGAGGGCGGCGATCGCCTCCGGCGGGGCGTCGTAGGGACCGCCGAAGGAGCCGTCGCCGAGGACCTCCCGGGCGCGCTCCGGCGTGGCGATGCGCGGGAGGTCCGGCGGCGCCTTGCCCCCCGCGGGCAGCGGGCCCACGCGGTTCACCGGCAGCGCCTCCGACCAGTTCGCGTGGGCCTGCGGCAGCCCGGTCGCGGCCGCCGCTGCCACCACCGCGGGGTGCCTCCACCACTCGAAGAGGTCGAACCGGCAGTCGCCGTGCGCGGCGGAGAGGTCGAGGAGCAGCGGCACGAGGGCACCCGTGTTCCCGCCGTGGCCGTTGCTGACGAGCACCCGCCGGAAGCCCTGGCGGATCAGCTCCGTCACGACCTCGCGGACGACCCGCGCAAAGGTCTCCGGCGACAGGCTCACCGTGCCGGGGTAGGCGGCGAAGTACGGCGAGATCCCGTAGGGCAGCGGCGGCACGATGGGCACCCCTTCCCGCCGGCAGGCCTCGTCGGCGATGGCCAGCGGCGCGCGCACGTCGGACAGGAGGCTCAGGCCCGCGTGCTGCTCGCAGGCGCCGGTGATGACCACGACCCGGTCTTCGCCCGACCCGAGAATCCGCTCCACCGTGCCCCAGGCGACGTCTTCGAAGCGCATGGCAGGAAGATACCAGAGAGGCGACGGGAGGCGTGCCCCCGCGAAGATGCGCCCACGTCCGTTCAGCGCGGCCCCCCACCCGGTTGTCCCCCGGTCTCCTCCTCCGGGCTTCCCCCACCCCGCCGCCGGCCCTCGTCGGTGCACCGGGGGGGAGCCCGTCAACGGGGAAGACCGCACCGAAGAGGGGCGGTGTCCACCGGACTCCGGAGTCTGCTTGTCGTAAATCGTTGCCGACAGGACTCCTGACAGGACCGAGGGCCGAGGGCGGAGGGGGGTTCGGGCGGAGCCGGGGAGCCCGGCGGGGTCCGCGGAGACCCCGCCGGACCGGGACATCTCCCGCGCGGCCCCGGCAGAGTCTGCATCCGCCGCGCTCTGCCCATCGACGGGTCGAGGTGCCCGGAGGATGCAGATTCGACCCGGAACCTCGGTCGTCGGTGTAACCTTCTGGCATGCCGGGGACGGACACAGCGCGACGCCGGATCGTCTTCGCCGCGGGGGCCGCCGCCCTCGTCGCCGCCGCGCTCGCGGCCATGTTCCTCCTCGGACGCGACCGGCGCGAAGCCGCGGGTCTCCTCCCCGATCTACCGGACCTCGCCGCCGCGCCGGACTCCGTGAGCCGACACCTCTCCGACGCGGACCGCGCCGCCCGCCGCGCCCCGGACGACCCGGAGGCGGTGGGGAGCCTCGCCCTCGCCTACCACGCCGACGGCTACCCCGGGCCGGCGCTGACCGCCTACGCCCGCGCCGAGTCGCTCGCGCCCGCGGATCCGCGCTGGCCCTACGGCGCCGGCCTCCTGCTCGCCGGACAGGGCGATGACACCGGCGCGGCCGGCGCCCAGTCGCGGCTGCTGGCCCGCGATGCCGCCCACGCCCTGGCCGCCTACCGCCTCGGCGAGGCGCTGGAGCGCCTCGGCCGGTCCGACGGGGCGATGGACGCCTATCGGCGGGCCGCCGAGGCCGACGCACCGGGCTCGCCATGGGCGCGCGCCAGCGAGGAGAGCCGGTACCCTAGGCTGCGGGCCTTCGCGCTGATGGGCCAGGCGCGCGTGCATGTCGAGGCGGGCCGCCTCGAGGAGGCGGAGGCCGCGCTGGCCTCCGCCACCGAATCGGACATCACGATCGCCGCCGCCCACAGCCTCCTCTCGCGAGTCTACGCACGCCAGGGTCGCGAGCCGGAGGCCCGCCGGGAGGAGCTCCGCGCGGCCGACAGTCTCCCGTTCGCGGAGCCGGCGGACCCGTTCCGGAAAGACCTCGAGGAGCGCTGCCGCCACCCCGACCTCCTGACGGTGGCGGCCCAGTCCGCCATCCGCCTCCGCCACCTCGAGCGAGCCGAAGACCTCCTCCAGTGGGCCCTCGAGTGCCGGCCCGGAGATCCACCCGCGGTCATCGCGCTCGCGGAGGTCCTCTCCCGCACCGGCCGCGTGCCGGAGGCGGTGGCCCTCCTCATGCGTGCCCGGCAGGCCCACCCCGACAACGCCCTCCTCACGGAGCGCGTCTGGAAGATGGCCCGCGCCTGCGCGATCGAGTTCACCACCGCCCAGCGTCTCACCGAGGCCGAGGGCCTCCTCGTGAGCCTCGTCAGGACGTGGCCCGAGGACCCGGACCTGCGCACCGTCCTCGCGGAGTACTACGAGATGGTGCGCGACCACGTGAACGCGATCCTCGCCTACCGGGAGGTCCTGAAGCGACGGGTCACCCCCGACGTCCACGCCCATCTCGCGCACCTTCTCCGGGCCGTGGGCTACGAGGGGGAGGCGCGCATGGCGGCGGAAGCGGCCCTCGCGCTGGACCCCGACAACGCGGAGATGAAGGCCTTCCTGGAGAAGAACTGACCCGTCAGTCCGGGTGACTGATCTCGAGCGAGACGAGGCCCGGGTCCGGTCCCCAGACCGCGAGCCCGAAACGTCGCCGGAGGAGCGGCGGCGCCGACAGGTCGCGGAACACCGTCAGGCCCCCCACGGACACGCTGACCTTGTCGGAGACCCTCGTCACCGTGACGTCGGGGACCTCCGGCCAGGCCGCCGGGGCGTCGAGGGCCCGGATCGCGTGCAGGAAGTCGTAGCGTTCGAGCCGCGCCGTGAACCGCTTGCCGTCGGGGACGAGGATCAGCGACCAGCCGGAGAGGGGAAGCTCGTCGCCCTCGCCGTCCCACGTCAGGACGACCTTCGGGACCTCGGGCTTCTCCAGCACGACACGCCACAGGAAGTCCGGCGGCGGCGGTTTCTTCGGGGCCGCCAGCCAGAGGAGGGCCGCCGGCCGGTCCTGCGGGAACCCCGGGCGGACGGAGAAGGGCCGCCAGCCCGGGGCCCGGTCGCCCTCCTCGCCGTGCAGCGCCTTGTTTCGGACTCCGAACTTCCCGGCGGTCACCTCGTACTGCGGGCCGAGCGAACGCCGGACGAAGGCGTCGCGGAAGACGGAGTCCCACTTCACGCGGGGCGGCGCCGGCGGCGGGTCGGGTGGCCCGGCGTCCGTCACGAGACCGCCGACGGGGGCCCCGGCCGCGTCGGTGATCCGGAGCGAGAAGCCCGTGGCGCCCCACCCGTTCGCGACCTTGAGCAGGAGGCGGTTCCGGCCCTTGCGAAGCCGGATCGGCCACCGCTCCCAGTCCGGCACCAGCGGCCGGTCCCCGCTCGTCCGCTCCACGGCCACGCCGCCGACCCACAGCGCCACCTCATCGTCCGCTCCGATCCACGCCAGCGCCTCGGTGTCGGCGGGGACGCTGACGTGGGTCATCGCGTAGGTCACCGCGCGGTCGGGGTAGCCGTACCGCAACGTTACGACGCCGCGGCCGTCCAGCCGGGCGAAGTGCTCGGCCCTCCGCTCCGCCACCCGCCAGCGCGCGATGTCGCCGGAAGTGGTGTACTCCTTCTGGAAGTCGATCTCCTCCTCCGGCGGGAAGACCTCGGCGAGCCCCGGCCCGGCGGACGGGTAGAACGGCCCGATGGCCCGGAGGTTCTCCACCACGCCGAGCGCCGCCCGGAGCGCCGCCGCCTCCGGCCCCTCGGCCTGGCCTTTCCCGTCGAGGATCGCGAGGGCGGCGTAACGGGCGCGCGCGGCGAGGAACGAGTGCCCTTGCTGCTCCGCGAGCGCGGTGAGCATCGCCACGTCCTGCTGCCGGGCCAGGGCCCGCAGGAGCACTTCCTGCCCGGTCTCGAGTTCCTCGACCTCCCCGAGCGCCGCCCGGGACACGGGGAACCGGAGCTCCGCCAAGGTGTCGTAGACGCCCTCCCCCATCTCCTTCGCGAGCGCCCAGCCGAGGTGGACCATGATCCGGTGCGTCAGCGGGCTCTTCGAGACGGCGGCGCGGTAATGCCGCAGCGCCTGCCCCAGCCGGGGCCAGTCCACGTGGCCGTCCGCCGCCGGGGCGTGGCGCGCGAGGACCTCGGCGAGGAGCCCCTCGGACGGATCGTAGGCGGGGATCAGCCAGTAGGCGTTCTCCCGGTCCACGTGATGCCGGCGGAGCGCGGCGCGGCTGCGTTCGGACAGTTCGGGAAACCGGCCGACCGGCCCCGCGAACATGTCGAACACGAAGACCGCGCCGAGGTTCGCGATCCCCTCGGTGAGGCCGCGCTTGTAGTCGTGGACCGGGCCCGTGTCGTCCACGCAGTGGGTCAGCTCGTGAAAGAAAAGGCCGTCGTCCACCCGCGGCGGCGGAGCGTCGGGTTTCGCGTCCCCCACGACGATCGTCCGCCCGCCTCCGGTGGCGGGACCGGAATAGGTCTCCTTGAAGTAGACGACGATCCGCTCGCCCGGGGGGCACGGGCTCCGGCCGAAGAGATCGGAGAGCAGCACGTACGCCACATCGAGGCGATAGGAAGAGTCACGGGGGATGCTCTTCACGAGGGCATCGGGCCCCTGGAACAGGAACCGCGAGGAGGGCGCGACGCCGATCCGGTGGAATGCCGGATGGTCGATCTCGCGGGGCAGGCGCGCCTCCTCCTCGGGCGAGAGGTCATAGAGGATCCGCTTCTCGAGGGCCGCGAGCCGCTCGCCCACCTCCGCCTTCAGCGCGGAGCCGAGGGCGGGGAGGAGATGGGCCTCGTTGAGCAGCCGGCGGGCCAGCACGAGCCGGCCGGCCTTCGTCTCCCGGTCGGCGGCGTTCACGAGCTTCGCCACGTCCCCGTCCGCCTCGTCCACGATCGCCCGGCACTCCGCGACCTGCTCCTCCGGCATGTCCCGCAGCAGCCTGGCCTTCAGGTCCACGACGTCCTTCTGCGCCCGCGCCTCGGCCCCCGGCTCGCCGACGACCTTCTGGTTGCGCTGCTCCTCCACGACCCCGCCGACGACCTCGAGCACCCGCAGCGCGAGGCGGTGCTGGTTCTCCCGGAGGAGGTCTCCGGCCCGGTCGCGGAGCCAGCGCAGCCGCTCCTCGTAGACGAGCGCCCGCGCGAAGGCGTCCTCCCCCGCCGCGGGCGGAGGCGCCGGCGGCGGCGGGAGCGCCAGGAGGTCGGCCGTGGCGGCGAGCTTCCCCGGCAGGTCCGGGGAGCGCCGCAGCGCCTCGGCGAGGAGCTCGAACGCCTCCGCCGTCTCGCCCCGGTCGGCCCGCTCCCGCGCCGCGGCCCGCAGGTCCGCCGGACTGGCGCGGCCCTTCGCCGGGGCCACGCGACCGACCTCGTAGCGGCGGTCGCCGAACGGGGCCTTCCCCAGCAGCGCATGGCGGCCGAGGAACCCGTTCGACAACTCCGGCTCGCGGATCGAGACGAGGACGACGACTCCGGGCCGCACTCCGTCCTTCTCCTCGTCCACGGTGAGGAGAAGGGTGTAGCGGACGGTCTCCCCGGCGCGCCAGCGGTCGGTCGGCACCGGCGGGTCGTGCTCGCTCACGGCCTTCGCCACGCCGGTGTCGGGGTCCGCGAGGTGCACGTCCACGAGGAGGCGCTTGCCCACGGCGGCCTCCGGCGCGAAGGCGAGGCGGACGGCGAGACGCCCCGTCTCCGCGTACAGGCCGGCCTCGATCTCCGCGGACGGCGTGACGGCCAGCCCGTCGTCCGCCGCGGCGGTCCCGGCGAGCGCCGCCAGAATCAGAAGGACCCGGGCCGCCAGGCGACTCGGGTCCTTCGCGCGGCGCATCGTCGGACTACAGCCCCACGGCCTTCAGGATGGCCTTGTGGACTTCCTTCACCGTGAGGCGCGCCACGTTCACCGCGTAGCAAGGCACGCGCTTGAACAGCCGCTGGTAGTTCCGCCGCTGCAGCTCGGTGCGCTCGAGGCTGCGCACGAGCAGGTGCGGGTTCAGGAAGGGCATCGAGCGGCCGAGGTGGTCGCGCCCCTCCTCCACGTACCGTGCCGCCGTCTCGGCGTCGAGCTTCTCCACGTCCTTCGCGATGGGGTCGCGGCGCAGGAGCACCGCGGCCTTGAGCGCCGTCCGCTTCACGTGCTTCCCGTTCCCGCCGATCCAGTACGGGTCGAGCATGGCGCGGCTGGCGGGCGAGGCGAGGAAGCAGTACGGCTCGCCCCGCTCGAGGGGGCAGGCCTCGGCGTGCGGGCAGGAGTGGTTCTCGCACTCCTCCTTCGACGTCGCCACGTTCTCGCACTTGCTGCGGTCGAACAGCGGCTCGAGCAGCGGCAGCTTCTCGGCCATGTCCGTGGAGACGTAGAACTTGCGCTCCGGCGTGTCGGCGAGGACGTCGCCCCCGGAGTGGCGGACGAACACGTAGTCCGTGGACACGAGCTTGCCGTCCGCGCGGTTCAGCAGCTCGACGAGGTGCCCGGTCTTGCCGGTGCCCTCCGGCCCGAGCAGCATGAGACCGCGGCCGCCCACCTCGGCGACCATGGCGCGCACGCCGTGGAGGTCGTGGATGCGCTCGCCGACGTCGGTGGCGAGCCCGAGGGCCAGGGACCGGAGCTGCCCGTACCACGCCGACTTCATGAGGAAGCCGGTGCGGGTCTCCGAGTTGTACCAGGCCTTCACGTCCTTCCCCGGGATCCAGTTCACGCCGTAGAGGATCCCGTGCGGCTCGATGTCGCTCTCGAGCGGCGAGGGGAAGAAGTTCTCCACATAGAAGTCGTAGAGGTGCGGGCTGTTCGTGCGCAGCTGGACGATGAGGCCCGCGATGTTCGCGTTCCACTCGAAGTACGGTTCCTTCTTCAGGAACTCGTCCGCCTCCGCCACCATCGCATCGCGGGTGGAAACGGTGATGCCCGCGTCCGTCTCGACGGTGCCCTTCACCTTGGTGACGGTGTTCTGCAGCGCCTTCTGCTTGACCGCCCGGGCCGGGCGCAGCTTGGCGATGGCCGCGGCGATGCGGTCCACGGCCTCCACGACCCGGTCGTAGGACGTGGCGTAGGAGAGCCGGATGTGGTTCGGCGACCCGAACGAATCGCCGGGGACCACCGCCACGTGCGCGTGCCGCAGCAGATGGTAGGCGAGGCCGTAGGAGTTGCGGATCGGCGTGCCGTCGCACTCCATGTCGTAGTACTTCGTGACGTTCGGGAAGAGGTAGAACGCCCCCTCCGCCCGGTGGCAGGAGATGCCGGGGATGGTCATGAGCCGGGCGTGCATCGCATTGCGCCGGCGCAGGAACTCCTCCCGCATGCGCGAGATCTCGTCCTGCGGCCCCTCGAGGGCCTCGATCGCCGCCATCTGCGCCACGGTCGTCGCGTTCGACGTCGTGTGGCTCTGCAGCCGCCCCATCGCCCCGATGATGTCCGCCGGCCCCGCGGCGTAGCCGATGCGCCAGCCGGTCATCGAGTAGGCCTTGGACATGCCGTTCACGACGACCGTCCGGGCCTTCAGCGCCGGGGACAGCGCCGCGACCGACACGAACTGGAGCCCGTCGTACACGAGTTTCTCGTAGATCTCGTCGGCGATGATGAGGAGGTCCTCCTCCGCCGCCGCCTCGCAGACCTCGAGCAGCTGGTTTCGCGTGTACGCCGTCCCCGTGGGGTTGCACGGGTTGTTCAGGATGACGGCCTTCGTGCTCGCGGAGACGGCGGCCTTCAGCTCCTTCGCCGTCAGCCTAAAGCCGTTCTGCTCGCGGGTGGGGACGTAGACCGGGATGCCCTTGGCGAGCCCGATCATCTCCGGGTAGGAGACCCAGTACGGCGAGGGGACGATGACCTCCTCGTCCTTGTTCACCGTGGCGAGCAGCAGGTGGTAGAGCGACGCCTTGGCCCCGCAGGAGACGATGATCTCGGTCGAGGGGTCGTACTTGAGCCCGTTCTCGTCCTTCAGCTTCCGGGCGATGGCGCGGCGCAGCTGGATCAGGCCTTCGGCGGCCGTGTACTTCGTGAAGCCGGCCTCCATGGCGCGCGTCGCCGCTTCCCGGATGTGACGAGGAGTGGGAAAGTCCGGCTCCCCCACGGAGAGGTCGATGACGTCGATCCCCTCCGCCTGCATGGCCTTGGCTTTGGCGGAGATCTTGAGGGTCGGAGAGAAGCCGACCCTCTTCATCCGTTCGGCCAGCTTCGATTCCACTCCTACTTCTCCTTATCGGCGTCGTGCTTCTTGCCGGCCTTCTTGTCGTCCTTCGGCTCCTCGGCGGCCCCGCCGCCGGTGAGCTTCTTCGCCAGCGCCTTGAGGTCGATCCCGCCGAGGGCCTGCGCGACCTCCGGCAGCTGGCCGAGGACCTGGGCTACCTGGCCCGTGATCTTCGCCACGCCCTTCCCGTCGCCGCCGGTGTCGACGATGGTGATCTTGTCCACCTTCGCGAGCGGCTCGGCGATGGCCCGGGCGAGCTCGGGCATCTTCTCGACGAGCATCTGGTAGACGGCGGCCTCGTTGTAGTGCTTGAAGGACTCGGCCTTCGCCTGCAGGGCCTCGGCTTCCGCCTGCCCCTTCATCCGGATGGACTCCGACTCCGCCTTCGCCACGTGGCGCTCGGCGGCGGCGCGGCCCTTGGCCTCCGCCTCCGTCTTGTAGGCCTCGGCCTCGGATTCGATCTGCACCTGCTGGCGGCGGGCCTCGGCGACCTTGTGGACCGTCGCCTGCAGCTCCTTCTCGCGACGGGCGATCTCGAGGGTCTCGAGTTCGATGAGCTTCTGGCGCTCGACGATGCGGATGTTCAGCTCCTCCGCCTTCAGGGTCGTCCCGAGCCGCTGGCGCTCCAGCTCATAGGCCATGTCCGCCTCGGCCTTCTTCTGGTTCACCTCGCCGGCGAACCCGGCGCGCGCGATCTCGAAGTCGCGGTTGGCCTTCGCCACCTCGGTCTCGGCGCCCAGCCGCGCGATGTCCCCGATCTTGCGGGCCTCCGCGGTCTTGATCGACGCCTCCTTGTCGGTCTCGGCTTCGGCGATCTCGGCGTCGCGCCGGGCGGCGGCGATCTTCGGCTTGCCGAGGGCTTCCAGGTAGCCCTGCGTGTCGGAGATGTCGATCAGCGTGAAGGACAGGAGGTCGAGCCCCATGCGCTTGAGCTCGGCCTGCGCCGCCTTCTCCACGCGGTTGTTGAACTCGTCGCGGCTCTGGTAGATCTCCTCCACCGTGGAGGAGCCGAGGAAGGCGCGGATCATGCCCTCGATGACCTGGCCGGCGATCTCGCGGATGCCGGCGGAGCCGCGTCCGAGGAACTGCTCGGCGGCCATGCGGATGGCCTCCTCGGAGGAGCCGACCTTCAACTGCGCCTGGCCGACGGCGTTCAGCTGGACGCCGCCCTTGGTCAGCGCGTCGCCGGCCTTGGCGACCACGGTATAGGTCTCGAGGGGCAGCACCTGCGCCGTCTGGAAGAAGGGCAGGACGAAGGCGCCGCCGCCGATCCGCATCTTGTAGCCGACGGTGCGCACCGTGCCGTCCGCCTCGCGGACCTGCTGCCGCAGGCCACCCGAGACGATCAGCACCTCGTTCGGGCCGACCTTGCGGTAGTGCATGGCCAGCACGATGCCCGCCGCGACGGCGAGCACGAGGAGGAAGAGGAAGAACCCGCCCGCGAAACTCAACGCCAGGATGTCCATCGTCAAGGCCTCCGATGTCCGGGGCGCTCTCGATCCGCCCCGGGAAACCTACCAGGTCTTTCCGCCCGCGGGCCGGCGGGGCCGGCGGGCGGGCTCGTAATCCGCGAAGTAGTCGCGGCGGGGAGCCTCCCGCCGCTCGGGCTCCTTCTTGGCCTCCGGGGCGAACGGCGCCACGGCGACCTTCTTTCCGCCCACGATCCGGTACGACTCCTCGGCCCACTTGATGATCTCGGGGTCGAGCCCTTCGGCGGCGATCTCCTGCGTGAAGTCGCGGCGGCCGTCCACGATGTCGCGGACGTATGCGTCGATCTGCTCCTTGCTGTAGAACTTCTCGACGTCGTAGGGCGACATGTCCGCGCCCTCCACCTTCACGATCTCCTTCGTGCCGAAGCGGCCGTCCGCATAGACGTTCGTGCCGCGCAGGTCGCCCCGCTGGATGGCGGCCATGATCTCGATGGGGATGCGCGCGGCCTTGCGGACGAAGTGCTTCCGCTTGATGCCGCTCTCCATCCGCTCCTCGAGGATCTCTCCCATCCCGCCGGTGTTGTACTGGAAGAACTTCACCTTGCCGGGGAAGTTGGCGCACAGCGCCATCACGATGTCGCGGAACCGGTTCACCTTCCGGCCCCGCCCACCCACGATGAACGGGTCGGTGCCCACGGTGCGCACCGACTCGCCGGCCTTCGTCGGCTGGCTGGCGTAGGAGTGGGTGGATTCGCCCCAGAGGTAGGCGAGCACGGCCTGCTCCGGCGTCAGCTCCTGCGCGAAGGGCATGATCGTGTTGCGGCGCGTGATGAACGCGAACACGAGCCCGTCGAGTTCGGAGAGCGGCGGCAGGTCGATGCTGTCGGAGTCGATGCGGCTGTAGAGGAGCCCGTGCTTGCGGCGGAGCTTGTCCTTCCGGATGACCGCCCGGCCGTTGCCGCACAGGCGCTCGTCGAGGAAGTCCACCTTGCCGTCCGCGTCCACCATCACGTTCTCCATGAGGGCGGTGCGGTGCGTGAGGGCGCGGTACATCGCCTCCTGCAGCTCGAGCGACACGTCCGTCTTCACGAAGTAGCCGCTCTCGCTGCCGAGGGCGGAGCCGTCGCGCTTCAGGAAGACGATGTCGTCCTGCGACACGCGGGTGTCCTCGCCGCGGCGCGGGTCGAGGAACAGGTGGTGGCAGGACCACGTGGACTTGCCGGTGGCGGAGAGGCCGAAGAAGAACAGCCCGTGCTTCTGCAGCTTGCCCGTGGGCTCGTGGACCGCCTTCACCACCTTCGTGCCGGCGTGGAGCCCGAGCATCCCGTGCTCGTCGGCGTACCACATCGCCTGGCGGAGGAAGCCCTTCTTGTCCTCCCCCATGTAGTCCGAGCCGAAGCACAGGTTGATGTGGTGCTCCGGCAGGGCGAGCACCATCTGGCGGATCTGGTGCTCCTCCGGGATGTGGATCATCGTGAACTTCGGACCGGGGGAGTGGCGGACGATCCGCCCCATCGTGTTCCCCCACATGTAGGCGATCCGGTGGTTCTTCGGGTCCGCCACGGACATATAGAGGTTGCACTTGGGGTTGTACTCGCCGTTCCGCCCCATCTGCCGCTCGAGGTGGACGAACGGCATGTGGCGCAGAAGGTACAGCACCTTCTCCAGCTGCTCCGGCGCCTTGAGGATGATCTCCTTCATCTGGTCCGTGGGCCGCGGGATGCGGACCGAGGGCGTCCCCAGATAGACGGTCTTCGGACCGATGCGGCTCGAAGTGGCGGACCTCCAGACGTAGGAGCCGTACTCCGTCCGCGTGCCCGAGGCCAGCGCGGGCGCCCGCAGTTCGCCGAGCGTGCAGTGGCGGATGGTACGGCTCTTCAGGGCGTCGGGGAGCTGCTCGGCGAAGCGCCGGTAGGCGGCCTGGTCGTACATGTCTTCGGCCACGCCAGGACCTCCGAAAATCAGGAAGCCGGTCCGGGTCCTCACGGTCCCCGTCCCGGCAAGTGGCGGCTCGTGCCCCTCTCGGGGCGATCAGGCTTCGTGCGAGAGACTAGCAGGGGGCAGATCCCCTCTCCACCGAAATCCGGGCATCGGATTCAAGCCCGGAGCGCGATTTTGCCGAACAGGAGAAGGAGGATTCCATGACTTTCCGAACCGACGTCGATCCGGAGGAGGGGACGCGCCCCCTGCTCCTCATCGGTCTCACGGCAGTCTTCGTCGCCGTCCTCCTGATCGTTTCCGGGGGGGAGGACGAGGGGAAGGCCCGCGCCTCGCCCCGCGGGCGGCCGGCGACCGGCGGCTACGTCCCGATCGTGCCCGGGGCCCCGGTGGACGGCATCACGGGCAGCCCGATCAAGGACGCCCCGCCGGTGACCATCATCGACGACGTGCGGGAGACGCTGCACCGTCTGCCCCTCGACCGGAACAACCCGCCCGACGTCCCGCCCCCCCCGAAGCGGAAGCCGGGCTGAGGGGTCCGCTGACGGCGTCCCTGCGTGGCCGCCCCGCACCGCCGGAACCAGCCAGTCGTTCCGGGACACCTCCGGCTGGTCCCGGCCGCTCCCGGAGCAGCCGGTCGTGTCCAGGACACTTCCGGCGGGTGGACTGGCGGCGCGCCCTTCGGCGACCTGTGAACATTTCGGGGCCGGCGGCGGTAGGATAGTCTCTTTCGCCGCCTCCGGATCCCCCCCGTGCACGAAGACCCCGACACCATCGAGGAGAAGGACCGTCCGCGGGCCCCCGCCGGCAAGACCTTCCGGCGGATGCTCCCGTGGCTGCGCCCACACTGGCGCCCGCTCCTCTTCGGTTTCGTCGCCATGGGGGTGCTGACCGCCTGCCAGGTGGCGGGGCCCATCCTCCTCGGCCAGACGGTGAACGCCATCGTGGAGGGCGGGCCGGCGCGCGCCGTCGTCCTCGGAGCGGCCGCCTACTTCGTCACCCTCCTCGTCGCCTCCGGCGTCGGCTGGGCCCAGGGCATCGTCCTCACGCGGATGGGCATCCGCATCGTCACCGCGCTGAAGGAGCGCGTCTTCGGACACCTCCTCTCCCTCTCGGTGCGGTTCTTCGACCGCAACCCCGTCGGGAAGCTGATCGCCCGCACGGAGAACGACGCCGAGACCGTGAAGGAGATGTTCTCCCGCATCGCCATCCAGATCCTCCAGTCGGCGCTCGTCTTCGTCGCCACGCTCACGACGATGCTGGTGATGAACTTCCGGGTGTCGTTCGTCCTCCTCCTCCTGTTCCCGGTCATGGCGCTCGGCGCCTGGTGGTTCTTCCGGACGATCCGCACGGTGTACCGGGAGGTGCGCCGGAAGTTCGCCGCGCTGGCCGGCATGGTCACGGAGTACGTCCAGGGCGTGCCGATCGTGCAGCACATGAACCAGAAGGAGCGGGCGCTCCGTCTCCTCGACGAGCGGAACATGGGGAAGTTCCGCGCGGAGATGAAGTCCTGGTACCTCGAGTACGGCTTCTGGGGCGTCTTCCTCTTCGCCGAAGTCCTCGCCGCCGCGGCCATCCTGTGGTTCGGGGCGAAGGGCATCGTCCGCCAGGCCATCGACGTCGGCACTCTCGTCACGTTCCTCGAGTTCACGCGGCGGGTGTTCGAGCCGATCATGCACTTCGGGGAGCAGCTGACGCAGGTGCAGCGGGCGCTGGCCTGCGCCGACCGCGTGTTCGACCTCCTCGACAGCCCGCCCGAGGTCGCCGACGCCCCGGACGCGGCGGCCTCCGTCCGCCTCGGCGAGGAAATCGTCTTCGACCACGTGTCCTTCTCCTACGACGGGACGGAGAAGGTCCTCCGCGACGTGTCCTTCCGCGTGCGGCGGGGCGAGCGGGTGGCGCTCGTGGGCCCGTCCGGCGGCGGCAAGACGACCCTCATCAGCCTCCTCTGCCGGTTCCTCGACCCTACGGAGGGCCGGATCCTCGTGGACGGGCGTGACCTCCGGACCCTCACGCAGCGGGCGTGGCGGTCGCGCGTCGGCCTCGTCCTGCAGGAGATCTACCTGTTCCCGGGGACCGTTCTCGACAACCTCCGCGTCCTCGACGACGGGGTCGCGCCCGCCCGCGTGGAGGAGGCCGCGCGAGCCGTCACCGCGGACCGGTTCGTCGCGGCGCTGCCGGCGGGGTATGGCACCGACCTCGCCGAACGCGGGCGCAACCTGTCGCTCGGGGAGCGCCAGATCCTGTCCTTCGCGCGGGCGCTCTCCGTGGACCCGGACCTCCTCGTCCTCGACGAGGCCACGTCCTCGGTGGACCCCGGCACGGAGGAGCGGATCCAGGAATCGCTCGAGCGCCTCCTGGCCGGGCGCACGGCGGTCATCGTGGCGCACCGGCTCAGCACGATCCGCTCCGCGGACCGGATCCTCGTCGTGCAGGCCGGGCGGATCGTCCAGGAGGGCGACCACGATTCGCTCTACGCCGAGGAGGGGCTCTACCGCGAGCTCTACGACCTCCAGACGGTCGGCAACGGCCGGGGAGGCCGGCCGTGAGCCGCTACTTCGCGTGGGTGTGGGGCTACTGGCGGGTCCGCCTCGGCGTGCTCCCCGTGCTCCTCGGCATGACCGCCGTGTCGGCGACGGTGGCGGTCGCGTGGCCGCTCGTCTGGAAGTCCGCCATCGACGCGGCCCGCGGGTTGGCGGCCGGCGGCGACGCGGCCATGGGCCGGGTCGCGGACGCGGTCCTCCTCCTGCTCCTCGTGGGCATCGGCCGCACGATCCGGAACTTCTACCCCATGGCGCGGGCGTGGGTGAACGGCCTGTTCGAGATGGCGGTCCGCCGCGACTACTTCGAGCGGATCCTGCACAAGCGACACGGCTTCTTTTTGAAGTTCCGCACCGGCGACCTCGTCACGCGGCTCACGGACGACATCTCCGGCTTCTCCAAGATCGCGTGGTTCATGTGCTCGGGAGTGTTCCGGGCGCTCGAGTCGGGCTGCGGGCTCCTGTTCTCCGTGGTGGCCATGCTGCTTCTCGACTGGCGCCTCGCGCTCGTGGCCCTCCTGCCGCTGCCGCTGATGATGCTGATCTGGTACCGCGTGCGCCTCGCCATGGAGCGCCGCTTCGTCGAGAACCAGCAGGCCATCTCGCGGACGAACGACCTCCTCGAGTCGTGCTACTCCGGTCTGCGGATCGTGAAGGCCTACAACGCCGAGGACCGGTTCCGGGAGCGGCTCCGGGCGCTGCTCGCGAACCGGGTCGAGGTGGAGATGGGCGTCGTCCGCACGCAGACGTTCCTCGACGCCGTCAACGGGACGCTCAGCAACCTCGGGCGGGTGCTGACGATCGCCGCCGGAGGCCTCTGGGTGCTCGACGGGAGCCTCACGATCGGGGCGCTGTACGCCATCTTCCTGTACGTGGACCAGCTCGTGCGGCCCATGATGGACATCCCGCAGTTCTTCGTCTCCGGCAAGCAGACGACGGTGTGCATCGACCGGCTCACCGAACTCTCGGACTACGAGGCGGGGCAGCGCGACGACGACGGCGGCGCGTCGCCCGTGGGGCGCATCGATTCGGTGGCGGTGGAGGATGCGTCGTTCCTCTACGGCGAGGGGCGCCCCGCGGCCGTCGCGGGGGTCTCCGTGGCGGTCGAGCGCGGGAAGCGGCTGGCCGTCGTGGGGCCGGTGGGATCCGGGAAGTCCACGCTCGCGCGGATGCTCACGGGTGAACTGCGGCCCTCCGCCGGGCGGGTCCTCGTGAACGGGGCGCCCCTGTCCGGGGTGGACCTGCGCACCTACCGGGCGCGGGTGGGCTTCGTCCCGCAGGAGGCCCTCCTCTTCTCGGACACCGTCCGCGAGAACGTGGCCTTCGGCCGGGCCATCCCGGAGGAGGGCGTGCGGGCGGCCCTGCGGACGGCCCGCATGGAGCGGGAAGTCGACTCCTTCGCGAAGGGGCTCGACGAGATGCTCGGCGCGCGCGGCGTACGCGTCAGCGGCGGACAGCGGCAGCGGCTCGCCATCGCCCGGGCGCTGGCGGGGTCGCCCGACCTCATCATCCTCGACGACGTGACGGCGGCGCTCGACGCGGAGAACGAGGAGGCGCTGTGGGCCGCCCTCGACGCGCGGCGCGCGGAGATGGCCGCCGTCGTCGTCACCCACCGCATCGCCACCGCCATGCGGGCCGACGAGGTCCTCGTCCTCGACCATGGGAAGCCCGTGGACCGCGGCACGCACCAGGAGCTCTTCGCCCGCTGCGACCTCTACCGCCGCCTCGCCCGCGGCGCCCCCGAAGGCGTCTGGACCTAGGCCCGCCCTTCTCACCGCCTCGTGCGGGCTCCACCCTTCGGGCCAGGCCCGTCGTGGGTCATCAGGGCCTGACCATGCACGCCGGGCCCGACAGTGTGTTCCGGCCGAGGGATCACGGTCGAGCGCAAGGCACGAGGAGGGCGCGACCCGGGCTGGTCGTAACCGACGAGCGTAAGCCGGTCAGCCCTCGAACGTAGCGGACTCCTGACTCACCACACTAGTGCCGCAGGTAGTACGTCGTGCGGAGACGGCGGGTGGCGGACTCCCCGAGGCCGAGGGGGATGGTGAGCCGGACCTCCGAGGAGTTGTTCACCGCCGGGCTCCCCCGGTAGTCCCGCCAGTCCTCGGGGCGGAAGAGCCCGACCCGGACCTCTCCGCCGTCCCCCGCCTCCGGGAGCGCGGCCCGGCCGGCGATCCGAAGATGCGCCTCGAGGACGATCGGGACCGCCTTGTAGCTGCGGACCGTCAGCAGCCCCTCCTCCTCGACCTCGGCGTACTTCCGCCCGTCGAACTCGAGCGCGTCCATCTTCCGCGAGATCTCCCGCGCTTCGTACTCCCCCCGCACGTCCACCGCCACCGTGAGCGGGATGCGGACGGTCCCCCCGACAGGCGTGTACGTGACCAGGTCCTGCGCCACCGGCCGGCCGCCGGAGAACAGGAACGCGGCACCGGTGGTCAGGGGGAACCCGCTGGCGTTCGAGAGCTCCACGTGGTGCCAGATCTCCTCCGGGGTGATGGCCAGCGGCGACACGGCGCCCTTCCCGGCCGGCGCGAGGAGGATGTCGGCCCGCCCCACCGCCACCTCCCACGTGTACACGTGGCGGAGCGGGACTCGGGTGTCGAAGATCGGCAGCGCCGCGCGGTGACCCTTCGCCAGCGTCAGCCGGGGGACGGAGTAGAGGAAGAGGTCCTGCGCCCCGCCCGCCGCCAGCTCCGGCGGCAACTCGGCCGGCGCGCGGCCGTCCCGCGCGGTCCGCCGCTCCCCGCCGCGGGTCGCGAACTGGGCGTTCGACATCCCCGACTGCCCCATGAGCTGCGGAGCGGCCTCGGCGAGGGCGTCGCGGAGCACTTTCTCGAGCACGAAGGGGCTCACGACCTCCCGGAACCGGAAGTTCGGAACCCCCACGACCAGGTCCACCGCGGCGTTCTCGATGTCCTCCGCCTCGTTCAGGATCTCGGCCTGCAGGCCGATGCGGGCCCGGGCGTCTCCGACCTCGTCTTCTCCGGGCACTTCGATGCGGTAGGTGGGGATCCACCGGATCCCCGGCCGGAAGTACAGGAGCGTGAGCCGGCGCGGCGCGGCCCCGCCCTCGAACCGGAAGGTCAGCGTCTTGGCGACCTCGTCCTTCTCCTCGGTCTTCGAGACCTCCGTTTCGATCGCGAGATCGTCCATCGCCAGCGACCGGATCCGCGCGACGGGGATCGTGAGATCTCCGGCCTCGGTCTTCAGGACGACCAGAGCGCCCCCGAGCACCGCCCGCACCGGCCCCGCGACGAGGGCGCCGTCGTCGAGGACCAGCCGGGCCTGCTTCCCGAGGTTCATCCCCAGGAGGTCGGCGTACCCCGTGGCGGGGGCCTTCTCCCGGCGTTCCACCCGCTGCTTCGTGGTGGAGATCCCCGCGTCCATGACCATGAGGCGGCCCTCCGCAGGTATCGCCCAGAAGGTGCCGAGCACTGCGGCATCGGGGACCTCCCGGGTGAAGACGACGCCCGCGTCGTCGGAGACGGCCGTCCCCTCCTTCACCACGAGCGCGTACCCGTCCTTGAAGACGACCACACGCTTCGTCTCGAGGCGGAGCTCGTTCGGAGCCCCGCCGCCCTCCTCGGCGACCAGCGGGGTCGTGCAGAGCGTGAGACACAGGCTGACGAGGACCGCATAGCGCGTCGACATGGCTCCTCCCGGGGTGGCGTCAGCCCGACCTTTCACCGCCCCGCGCGGTCCGGGCCGGATCCGTCCGCCGAACCACGCTGTCGTGGTGGGCTTGCTCGACCAGGCCCGGGCCAGGCGCCTCGGCCCTTGCCCGGATGGCAGCGCGCGCACACGGCGGTGAGGAGGTCGGGTCAGCGGGAATCCTATCGCCCCGGGCCGGCCGGCCATGTAACGGTCACGTCAATCCGCCCGCGGGTCGGAACGGCGGAGTCAGGGAGCGTGCCGGCCCCGGCGGGAGACCCCGCGAAGGCGCCCGGGACGGGCGGAGCGACCGCGGGGAAGGCCGGGATCCACGAGGCCGGTGACGATCGGTTCGGGGTGTCGCCCACGCACCGGGGCGGACGTCCCTGTGCCGCGGCGACCATGCCGGACCCGGCCCGTGTCCGGCACCGCGAGGAAGCAGCCTGCCGGCTCCATGGTCGACTCCGCGTGGGCGCGGCCGTCCGGACGAGATCGCGTCGCCGCCCGACGCCGCTCCCGTCGACTCCGAGTGGGCGCGGCTGTCCGCCCGACTTTTCCCCGCGCCGCGCGGCGGCTTACGATGGGCGCATGGAGTTCGCCCGTCGAACGTGGTGGATGCTGCGGCACCCGGGAGCGCTGCCGGGACTCCTGCTCGGAGCGACCCTGCGTGACCTCATCCTGCGGGCGGACCTCGCCCGCGAGGGCGTGCGCGTCGGGTGGCGCGGAGCCCGCGGGCTCGGCCGCAGCCGGCTGAACGCCGCCGTCGTGTCCCGCCTCCGCCGGCACTTCGGGCCCCTCGCCCCCCGGACCGTGCTCGATGTCGGGGCCGCTCGCGGCGGCTACGCGATCGCCGCCGCGCTGGCGTTCCCCGGCGCGGCCGTGTACTCGTTCGAGCCCCTCCCCGGCGAGCACGCGGTGCTGGCGCGGGCGGGGCGCGGCATCCGCGCCTTCCCCTGTGCCCTCGGCGACCGCGACGGCACGGCCCCGATCCGCGTCAGCGCCAACCCCGGGTCGTCCTCCCTCCTCGCCATGCGCGAGGATCACCGCCGCGAGTTCCCCGGCACGGACATCGTCGGAGAGGCCACGATCGCCGTGCGGCGCCTCGACGGCCTCGTGGAGTCCGGCGAAATCCGCCTCGTCCGCCCCGTCCTCGCGAAACTCGACGTGCAGGGGTTCGAGGACCGGGTGATCGCGGGTTTCGGCGCCTCCCTCGCCGGCATCGACGCACTCGTCGTCGAGGTCTCCCTCCTCCCGCTCTACGAGGGCCAGGCCCCGCCGGAGACCCTTCGCGGGCGGCTCTCGGCCGCCGGGTTCGTCCCTGCCGGGGAGTTCGACCGCGTCGTCTCCCCCGTCACCGGCCGGGTCTGCCAGGTGGACGAGGTGTTCCGCCGGCTGGCCTGATTCAGAACACGTGCTCGATCCGCAGCACGAAGGACAGGTCGGAGTCGTCGCCGCCGAAGGCCTTCATCGCGCTCGTGCCTCCGATGGACTGGAGTTCCTCCTGCGCCGCCGTGTGGACGAAGCCGATGCCGATCCGGGTGCGGGGGTTCGGGTACCACGAGAGGAAGACCTGCCAGACCTCGGTCTCGTCGGATTCCACGCCGTCCCGGGTCAGCTCACCGAGGATGACGTTCCGGTCCATGTCGCCGTTCGACCACGAGATGCCGAGCTCGAGGCGGCCCGGGAAGCACTCCGCCCACTCCGCCTTCGTCTCCGGGTCGGGGACGGCCCACCCGCCGCGCGACCACGCCTGGTCCTCGCCGGTCACGTTCCACGCGAACTGCCAGCCGAAGGCGAGGAAGTCGTCGAGGTCCTCCTCGTCGCCGTCGAGAGGGACGCCGTCCACGGAGACCACGGCGTGCTCGTAGCCGAAGCGGACGGGCCCCCAGGCGATGCCGGCCTCGAACGCGATCAGCGAACCGGAGGAGCCGTCGAGCTCCATGCTGCGGAAGATGTGGTTCCCGAGGGGCGTCTCCAGCTCGACGGTGTCGTCGAAGTCGGAGAACTCCGCCAGCGCGCCGCCGAGGTAGATCGCGCGGAGGAAGCCGGGGAACTCCGATTCCACGCCCCCGAACGGGCGGGCGAAGATCCGCCCCGCGAGGAGCGGGCTCTCCGCGTCCTGCCCCGCGACTCCGAAGCCGGAGCCCGCCGTGGCGAAGAGGCCGTACCACAGCCGCTCCCCGAACAGATCCCCGTCCACCGCGAGACCGATGTCGTGGCGGCCGGTGAGCATGGAGAGGAAGTCGTAGCCCGGGTACGGGAGCGTCTCCCCCCGCGTGCCGAAGTCCGAGGTGAACGCCACCCGGAACTGCCCCGCGCGGACGCGGAATTCCGGACAGAAGCCGTACTCCCCCCACGCCTCGAACAGGTGGCGGCGCGAGTTCTCGCTCTTGAAGTCGGGCTCGAGGCGCAGGGCGAGGCGGTCGAAGGCGCCCTCGATCGTGAGGCGGGCGTCCTCGATCTCGAGGCCGTCGTCCCGGACGTTGTCCGACCCGTAGGCGACGGCGTCGAGAGCGAAACGGCCGCCGAGGTGGAGCTCGCCGCCCCAGAAGCGGAACGTCGGGCCCCGGAGGTCGAGGGGGTCGAAGGAGAAGTCGACGCCTCCGGCCTCCTCGGGGGCAGGTTCCGCGGCCAGGGCGACGGCGGGGAAGCAGACCAGCAGGGCCAGGAGAGCCGCAGGGAAACGCATGGGACCTCCTCGGTCGAGCGGCACCATGGGCTCGACGCGAGGGGAATTCTGCCACGCCCGGGAAACCGTGCAACCGGTTGTCAGGAACTTGTCATCTGAGCGGTTGCCCGCGGTGCTCCCCCGTCAGGGCCTTCAGCAGGGCGACGATCTTCGCCACCTCGTCGCCGGTCAGGGCGCCCCCCAGCTCGCAGCGTCCCATCGCCTTCACCGCCTCCGCGAGGTCCTTCACCGTGCCGTCGTGGAAGTACGGGAAGGTCAGGGCGACGTTGCGCAGCGTGGGGACCTTGAAGCAGTGCCGGTCGCACTCCTTCTTCGTGGCGGAGAAGCGGCCCAGGTCGGCGTCCGTCGGGTTCCCCCGCGCCTCGAAGTAGTCCCCCGCCCGGCCCATCTTCTCGAAGGACCGGCCGCCGAGCGCCGCGCCCACGTGGCAGGCCGCGCAGCCCTTGTCGAGGAACAGCGCGTACCCCTCCCGCGCCTCCGGGCCCAGCGCCGCCTCGTCGCCGCGCAGGAACTTGTCGAGCGGCGAGTTCGGCGTGATGAGGGACTTCTCGAACGTGGCGATGGCGTCGAGCACGTTGGCCCTCGTCAAGCCATCCGGGTAGATGCTCGCGAATTCGGCCTTCAGCGCCCCGTCGGCGTCGAGTTTCGCCACCACCTCGTCCCACTTCGCCGCCATCTCGATGGGGTTCTCCACCGGCCCCGCGGCCTGCTCGACGAGGTCCGCCGCCCGGCCGTCCCAGAACTGCCGCACGCCATAGGACGAGTTGAACACGGTCGGCGAGTTGATGCCGCCCATCGCGCCGCCGACGCCCTTCGCGTAACGCTCCTGGTCGCAGCCGCCCCGGCCGAGGTCGTGGCAGGAGGCGCAGGACAACGTCTCGTCCCTGCTGAGCCGCTTGTCGTGGAACATCTTCTCGCCGAGCGCCACCTTCTCCGGCGGCAGGTCCACGGAGAGCGGGAGCGGCTGCACGGGATCCGCGGCGTACGCCTCGGCGACGCCGGGCGTCCCGTAGTGGGCCTTCCGGTGTTCGCGCACGAACTTCAGGACGTCGGCCCTCTCCTCCGCGGACAGGCCGCCGTTCCAGTGGAGCAGGAGGTACTTCACCGGGGGCATCCCGCCGGCTTCGAGCACGTGCTCGGTCTTGGCCAGGGCCACCTCCGAGACCGGCGTGCCGGCGGGAGGGAGCATCTCCGTCACGTAGTCCATCCAGGCGGTGCCCTTCTCCATGTCCGCCTGGACGATGCCCTTCGCCACGGGGAGCTTCGCGTAGAAGGGCAGGGCGGGCTCGTCCGTGTGGCAGTTCGCGCACTTGCGGCCGAGGACCTGCAGGGCCTTCCCGTGGAGCGGGTCCTCGACCTTCGCCCGGGCGAGCGCGCTCTCGGGCAGTCCGACGATCAGGTTCGAGACCGGCAGGGCGAGGGCCCCCAGCACCAGAAGCAGGACGAGCCAGCGGACCTTCCTCATGACTTCCTCCCCGGCATTGCGCCGCCGGAGGGGAGTCTAGCGCGGCGTCCGGCGCGGGAAGGCCGAATCGCGGGCCCCGGAGGGCCAGCCCGCGCGTCTCACCGCCGCGTGCGCGCACTACCGTTCGGGCGAGGGCCAATGCGCGTCACCCCGGCCTGGTCGAGCGCGCCCGCCACGACAGTGCGTCTCGGCCGGGAGAGCGCGGTCGGGCGCCAGGCGCTCTTCGTGCGACTCCGACCGCAGGCCGGCGAAGCCGGACCGGGATCTTGAGCGCGTTCCGGCAGAGCCCGCGACAGGCCCGCGACGACGAGCGTGAACGGATCTCGGCGGAGCCGCGCGGGTCCACGAAGGCGGCGACCGGCCGCGAGATCCGGCCCGGACCGCGCGGGGCGGCGAGCGGGTCGGGCTAACCCCTGAGGAAGGCGATGACCTTGCCGAGGAGGCCCGCGCGGAACTCGTCGAGACGGGCCTTCTGCTCCGGGCGGAGCAGCGCGAGCCCCTCGCGGGCGGCGGCGGCCTTCGCCTCGGCGAGCCGCCCCGCGACCGGCAGGAGGTCGGCCTTCAGGTCCGCGTAGAGGGTCCTGATCCCGGAGGTCTGCTCCGCGGTGAGCGAGAGCTTCTCGGTGAACACCGCGAGCATGACCTCCGCGACGTCGTCGAGGACCTCCACGCCCAGCGCGACCTGCTCCGGCGCGGCGGCGGAAGCGATCCGCTCCACCTTGCCCGCCAGCGCGGCGCGGTCGGTGCGGTCGAGCAGGCGATCGAGCAGCGCCCGGCGGCTCCCGGGGGCCATCCGCTTCACCGCGGCGAGGATGCGCACCGCCTCCCGCCGCTGCTCCGGCGAGAGGAGGGCGGCCACGTCGGCCCGGTACTTCGCCACCCGAGCCTCCACCGCGAGGCGGTCGGGCGCGGTGTCCGCGAGGTAGCGCTCGGCGATGGCCTTCGCCTCCGCCCGCTGCCCCTCGTCGAGCAGCGACCAGTAGGCCTTCATCCCGAGCTTCTCCACCTCGCCGAGGATCCGCGCGTCGGCGGTCGAGGCGAGCAGCGCGCCGGCGACGGCGAGCAGGACGACGGTTCCGATGGTCTTCATGGCCTTGCCTCCTCGTTCGGGTGTCCGGCATCTGTTACCCGCGCGGGTGGCCACGGGTTTCGGGGAATCCGGCGCGGGGAAGTACGCTGTCGCCATGCGCATCGCCGTCACCGGGGCCACGGGACTCGTCGGCCGGGCGGTCGTCGCGCGCCTTCTCGCGCGGGGCGACGAGGTCCTGGCCCTCTCGCGCGACCCGGCGGCGGCCGGGGCCGCGCTGCCCGCGGGCGTGCGGGCGGAGCGGTTCGTCCGGGGCGACGCCGGCCCGGCGGCCGCCGCGCTCTCCGGCTGCGACGGGGTCGTCCACCTCGCCGGCGAGCCGGTCCTCGCCCGCCGGTGGAACGCCCGCGTCATGGAGGAGATCCGCGCCAGCCGGGTCGAGGGGACGGCGGCTCTCGTCGCCGCCCTCGCTGCCGCCGCCCCGCGGCCGCGTGCGCTCGTCGGCGCCTCCGCGGTGGGCCTCTACGGAGCCCGCGTCGACGGGCCGCTCGACGAGACCGCGCCGCCCGGCGACGACTTCCTCGCCCGCGTGTGCGTGGACTGGGAGGCGGCGGCTTCCCGCGCGCGGGAGCACGGCGTCCGCGTGGCGGCGATCCGCATCGGCATCGTGCTGTCTCCCGAGGGCGGCGCACTGCCGCGGCTCCTGCCTCCGTTCCGGTTCTTCGCCGGCGGCCCGATCGGCCGCGGCCGGCAGGGCTTCCCGTGGATCCACGTGGACGACCTCGCCTCCCTCTTCCTGTTCGCGCTCGACCGCGACGACGTGGAGGGCCCCCTCAACGCCGCCGCCCCGCAGGCGGTGACGAACCGCGAGTTCTGCCGGGCGCTGGGCCGCGCCCTGCACCGGCCGTCGTGGCTGCCCGTGCCTCCGCTCGCCCTCCGCCTCGCCCTGGGGAGGGTGGCGCGGGTCCTCGCCGCCGGCCCGCGGATCGCTCCGCGGCGGGCGCTGGACCTCGGCTTCCGGTTCCGCCACCCGGACCTCGCCGGCGCCCTCGCCGACCTCCTTTCCCGCCGCCGCTGACTTTCCGGCGAAACCCGCCGGGGGCCGGAGGGTTCAGAGCCCGTGACCCGGAACCCACGGAGGACGCCATGCTCCTGAAGACCACCTTGCTCGCTCCGCTGTTCGCCGCGCTCCTGCTCCTCGGTCCGACGGCCGGGCCGGCCCTGTCCCTCGATCCGTCCGACGGGGGGATCTCCCCCACCGACCAGGATCCGGAGTTCAACGACCCCACGGGATTCGACGAGGTCGACGAATTCGCGGACGCCGCCGAGGAGGACGTGGACGACGCCGAGGACCCCGGCGCCACGGTCGTGAGGGCCGGGGGCATCGTCGGCATCTGGAAGTACACGGACCGCCACGAGGGGCGCTTCTATGGCAAGCTGTTCGTGAGGCGCGCCGACAAGCGCGTGCTGGTGGGCCGCGTGAAGGGGATCTTCGCGAAGGACGACGAGGGCAACCGCGAGATGGTCGGCGTGGTCCTGAACCGGAACGGCAGGTTCAAGGGGATCCTCCGCGGGCGGTACTCCGAGAACGGCTTCGCCGCCCACTGGCGCGTGAACCAGGACGTCAGGGGCAAGGCGCGGGCGAAGTTCGTGTGCCCATACGGCCGGGCCGGCTTCGTCGGCACGTTCTCGATCCTCTCGACCCTCGAGCAGGACGAGCCGTAGCCCGCCGGCCCCGCCCGTTCACCGCCGCCGGCTCACGCCGACCCCGTCCCGGAAGGGCAGCACGACCGTCTCGAGGTCGGGGTGGGCGTAGAGCCGGCGGTTGTACTCCCGGACCGCGCGGACGGCCGCGTCCCGGCACCGCCCGTCCGCCACGCGCCCGTGTCGCAGCAGGTTGTCGGTGACGAGGAGCCCACCGGGCGAGAGGCGGGGGACGGTGAGGTCGAGCGAGGCCGGGTACTCCTCCTTGTCGATGTCCACGAAGATCAGGTCGTAGGGCCCCTTCTCCGCCGCCAGCAGCGCCAGCGCATCGCCCGCGAGGAACCGGCATCGCCGCGCGAGTCCGGCGCGGTCGAGGAACTCCCGGGCCCGGGCGAGGTTCTGCTCGGAGTGGTCGGTGAGCACGACCTCCCCCCCCGGCCCCACGGCCTCGGCGAACCACAGCGCGGAGTAGCCGAAGCCCGATCCGCACTCGAAGACCCGCCGGGCCCGCGCCGCCCTCGTCAGCAGGCGGAGCAGCGGTCCCACCACGGGACCGATGGCGGGAAAGGACCGCCGCCGGGCGTACGACTCCATCTCCGCGCGGACGCCCTCCGCCGCGGGCAGCAGAGACTCGAGGTACCGCTCCACCGGTCCGGACACGATCATGCGCACCTCCTCGCAATCGATTGACCCAAATCTTGACTTAGTTGTCCAGATTACAAAGAATGAGATCCGTTCTCAATCAGATCGGAGACGATAGCCATGCTCGACACCCCGCTGCTCGACATACGCGACCTGAGAGTCGCCGTGGCCGGCCGCGAGGTCGTGAAAGGCCTGTCCCTCACGATCTCCGCCGGCGAGAAACACGCCCTCATGGGCCCCAACGGGTCCGGGAAGTCCTCCCTGGCGAACGCCCTCGCGGGGCACCCGTCGTACACGGTCACCGGGGGCTCGGTCCTCCTCGCCGGCGAGGAGATCCTGTTCCTCTCGCCCGAGGAGCGTTCCCGCCGCGGGCTGTTCCTCTGCTTCCAGTACCCCGTGGCCGTGCCCGGTGTGACCGTCGCGAACCTCCTGCGCACAGCGCTCAAGGAGCGGGAGGGCGGCGGCGAGGCGGGCCGGACGCGGCCGAAGTTCCGCGACCTCCTCCGGGAGAAGATGCGCCTGCTCTCCATCGACGAGTCCTTCGCCGCCCGCTACGTGAACGACGGGTTCTCCGGGGGGGAGAAGAAGCGCCTCGAGGTGCTGCAGATGGCGGTTCTCGAACCCCGGGTGGCGCTGCTCGACGAACCGGACTCCGGGCTCGACATCGACGCGCTGAAGGTCGTCGCCGACGGCATCAACGCCGCCGCGGGCCCGGACCAGGCCATCCTGCTCGTCACCCACTACCAGCGCCTCCTCCGGTACGTCCATCCCACCCACGTGCACGTGCTGGTGGAGGGCCGGATCGTCGAGTCCGGCGGGCCGGAGCTCGCGGAGAGCCTCGAGGGCCGCGGCTACGCGTGGCTCAGGGATCGACAGGCCGAGACGCTGTCCGCCGGCGGGAGGTGACCATGTCCGACGCGAATGTCGCCACCAGGCGCTCCGTCGAGGAGATCAACAACTCCTACGCCGAGAAGTACGGCTTCCGGGACCCGGAGCAGTACTTCCACAAGGGGGCGAAGGGCCTTTCGCACGAGGTCGTGGAGATGATCTCGCGCCTGAAGGGCGAGCCGGACTTCATGCGGGACTTCCGGCACGAGGCGCTGGACACCTTCCTCGGCAAGCCCATGCCCCGCTGGGGCAACTCCGAGCTCCTCGACTCCATCGACTTCTCGAACATCTACTACTACATCAAGCCCACGGAACGGCAGGGCGACACCTGGGAGGACGTGCCGGAGCACATCAAGAGGACCTTCGACCGCCTCGGCATCCCGGAGGCGGAGCGGAAGTTCCTCGGCGGCGTCAGCGCCCAGTACGAGTCCGAGGTCGTGTACCACTCCGTGCGCGAGGACCTCGAGAAGCAGGGCGTCCTGTTCACGGACATGGACTCCGGGCTGCGCCGGTTCCCGGACCTCGTGCGGAAGTACTTCGCCACGGTCATCCCGCCCGCCGACAACAAGTTCGCCGCGCTGAACAGCGCCGTGTGGTCGGGCGGGTCGTTCATCTACGTGCCGCCGGGTGTGAACGTCGAGGTCCCGCTGCAGGCCTACTTCCGGATCAACGCCGAGAACATGGGCCAGTTCGAGCGGACGCTCATCATCGCCGACGAGGGTTCGCGCGTGCATTACGTGGAGGGCTGCACGGCCCCGGTCTACTCCACCGACTCGCTGCACTCCGCGGTCGTGGAACTCATCGCCCTGCCCGGCTCGTACATCCGCTACACGACGATCCAGAACTGGGCGAACAACATCTTCAACCTCGTGACGAAGCGCGCCGTGGCCCACCGCGGGGCCACGGTGGAGTGGGTGGACGGGAACCTCGGGTCGCGCCTGACCATGAAGTACCCGTGCATCGTGCTGGCCGGGGAGGGTGCGAAGGGCGAGATCCTCTCCGTGGCCTACGCCGGCGACGGCCAGCACCAGGACGCCGGGGCGAAGCTCATCCACGCGGCCCCGTGCACGAGCGGCCGCATCACGAGCAAGTCGATCAGCAAGGGCACGGGCCGGACGTCCTACCGGGGACTCGTGAAGGTCCACCCGGGCGCCGAGGGCTGCCGGATCTCCGTGGAGTGCGACGCGCTCCTCATCGGCGAGAAGTCCCGCTCGGACACCTACCCCACCATGGAGATCGCGGAGCAGAACGTGCGCATGGAGCACGAGGCCCGCGTCAGCAAGGTGTCGGAAGAGCAGCTCTTCTACCTCCAGAGCCGAGGGCTCTCCGAGGACGAGGCCCGCCTCCTCATCGTCAACGGCTTCATCGAGCCGTTCGTGAAGGAGCTGCCCATGGAGTACGCGGTGGAACTGAACCGACTGATCCGCATGGAGATGGAAGGGTCGGTGGGATAGATGAACCTGACGACGCAGGCCAGGCGCGCCGAGCCCGCGTGGCTCACGGCGAAGCGGGAGGAGGCCCGGGCGGCGGCGGCGCCTGCGCCGGACCGGACCTCGCACCGCTGGAAGTACACCGACCCCGCGCTGTTCGCGGGCTCCGGGCCGGCCGGGGCCCCGCGGTTCGACCGGGGCGCCGCCGTCGCGGCGGACCTCGCCGCGGCGCCGGCGGACCTCCTCGGCGCCCTCGTCCCGGCCTCCTCCGGGCGGCTCGAGGCGGAGAACCTCGCGGACTTCGCCGGCGGCGCGTACCTCCGGGTCCCCGCCGGCGTGCGGCTCGATGCGCCGGTGGACCTGCGGGCCTGCCTGCCGGAAGGCGCCGGCCTGGTCACGGGGCGGATCCTCCTCGACGTCGGGGCCGGCGCGGAGGCGACCGTGCTCGCCGGGCTCACGGGCGGCGCGGAGGGGGCCGTGGCGAACGTCGTGGTGGAGGCGTTCGTCGGGCCCGGCGCCACGCTCCGCCTCGCCACCGTGCTCGACCCCGCGCCCGGTGTCCGCTCCTACTTCGTGCAGCGCGCCCGGGCGGACCGCGACGCCCGCGTGACGCAGACCATCGCCTCCCTCTCCGGGCACGCGACGAAGGTGGACACCGGGACGGTGCTGGCCGGCGAGGGCGCGGAGGCCGGCATCTACGGCTTCGCGGCCGGCGGGGGGCGGCGGCACTTCGATCACCGAACCGTGCACGACCACGCCGCCGGGCGGACCAGCAGCGACATCGACTTCAAGGTCGTGCTCGCCGGACGGGCACGATCCGCCTACACCGGCCTCATCCGCATCGCGCCGGGGGCCGCCGGCGCGGAGGCGTACCAGGAGAACCGCAACCTCCTCCTCTCCCGCGGCGCGCGGGCGGACTCGATCCCCGAACTCGAGATCCTCACCGACGACGTCCGCTGCACGCACGGCTCCGCCACCGGGCCGGTGGACGAGGAGCAGATCTTCTACCTCCTGAGCCGCGGGCTCTCCCGCGAGGAGGCCGTGCGGCTCGTGGTGACCGGTTTCCTGGCCCCGGCGCTCTCGCGGCTGCCGGAGGACCTCGCGGCGGGCCTCCTCGGGATGGCCCTCGGGAGGCTCGCGTGACCGCCGGCGGCAGGTGGATGGCCGTAGCCCGCGAGGCGGACGTGCCGGAGGGCGAGGCGCTCGGCGTCGCCGTGGGCGGCGAGCGCCTCGTGCTCTGCCGCGTGGACGGCGAGGTCTACGCCCTCGAGGACACCTGCCCCCACGACGGCGGCGAGCTCTCCGCCGGACGCATCGAGGACCACGTGGTGGAGTGCCCGCGGCACGGGGCGCGGTTCGACGTACGCACCGGGGCCGTGCTCCGGATGCCCGCGCCGTGCGGGGTCCGGACGTTCCCGGCGCGGGTCGTCGGGGGCACGGTGGAGGTGTGCGTCGGAGAGGACGGGCCATGCCGCTGACGCGCGAGGACGTCATCGAGAAGATCCGCCCGGTCAGGGACCCGGAGATCGGGCTCTCCGTCGTCGGCCTCGGCCTCGTCTACGACGCGGTCATCGAGGGCGACGCGGTGCAGGTCGTGATGACGCTGACGAGTCCCGGGTGCCCCTTCGGGCCGGAGATCATGGAGCGCGTCCGCCGGGCGGTGCTGCTGCTGCCGGGAGTGCGCGAAGTCGACGTCAAGGTGACCTTCAGTCCGCCCTGGGACCCGCGGGTCATGGCCGAGGACGACGTGAAGGACGAACTCGGCATCTGGTGACGGAGAACAGAGGAGGAGCGAGAACATGAACGGCTACGCCGACCCCCACGTGCTGGTGTCCACCGACTGGGTGGCAGAGCACCTTTCGGACCCGAAGGTCCGCATCGTGGAGTCCGACGAGGACATCACCCTCTACCACACGGGCCACGTGCCCGGCGCGGTCATGGTGGACTGGATGTCGGAACTGCAGGACCGGGTCGTCCGGGACTACATCGACCGCGAGCGGTTCGAGAAACTCATGTCCGCGAAGGGCATCGCGCGCGACCACACGGTGGTGTTCTACGGCGACGACAGCAACTGGTGGGCGTGCTACGCCTTCTGGGCGTTCACGATGTTCGGCCACCCGAACCTCCGTGTCATGAACGGCGGGAGGGACAAGTGGATCGCGGAGGGTCGGCCCCTCACCCGCGAGGAGCCGAAGCACCCGGCCACCGAGTACCGGGCCACGGGGCCGGACTACACCCACCGCGCCTTCGCCCGCGACGTGCTGGCGCACCAGAGGGCGGGGAAGCCGCTCGTGGACGTCCGGTCTCCGGGCGAGTACAGCGGTGAACTCCAGCACATGCCCGACTACCCGCAGGAGGGTTCGCTCCGCACGGGGCACATCCCCGGCGCGAAGTCCTGCCCGTGGTCGCGGGCGGTGAACCCGGACGGCACGTTCCGGCCGGTCGGGGAGCTCCGCGCGCTCTACGAGGGCGAGCTCGGGCTCCGGAAACAGGACGAGATCGTCGCCTACTGCCGCATCGGCGAACGGTCCTCGCACACGTGGTTCGTGCTGACCCACCTGCTCGGGTTCCCGAGGGTCCGCAACTACGACGGCTCGTGGACCGAGTGGGGCAACCTCGTCGGGGTGCCGATCCGCAAGCTCGTGTAGGCGGGAGCCGTGGACCGCAACGAGATCATCGACCTGATCCTCGAGCACGTCGAGGAGCCGCGGAATCGGGGCCGCCTCGCGGCCCCGGACCTCGCGGCCGGCGGAGGCAACCCGGGCTGCGGCGACGTGATCAGCATCACGCTCGCCCTCGGCCCGGACGGCCGCATCGCCGCCGTGGGCTGGGAGGGCAAGGGCTGCAACATCAGCATGGCCGGCGCCTCCCTGCTGTCGGAGGACCTCCTCGGGAAGACGCCGGAGGAGGTGACGGCCCTGCCGCCGGACCACCTGCTCGACCGGATCGGCCGGGAGCTCGCCATGACCCGGCCGAAGTGCAGCACGCTGGCGCTGAACGTGGCCAAGGCGGCGGTGCGGGCGGGGGCGAAGCGGCGGTCCGGCTGACGCCGCCCGCCGTGTATACTGCCGCGATGCTCCGCCATCTGCTGCCGCTCGCCCTCGCCGCGCTCGCCGCCTGCCAGATCCCCGCGTCGAAGCCCGTGCCCGCCGAACCGGCGCCGTCCGAGGATGAGCTCATGGCCCGGGTCATCGGGCTCACCGACGAGCTCGACCGCCTCGGGCGGCGCGTGGCGGCGATGGAGCAGGCGCTGGGGATCCGCGCCCCGGCGGCGGCACCCGCCCCCGAGGCGGCGCCGGTCCCGGCGGTTCCGCCCCCCGCGCCGGCCGCCCGTCCCGCTTCGACCGCCGCCTCCGGGCGCGTGTCCGGCCTCCTCATCGATGCGCGGAGCGCCGCCACCGAGGGGGCGAAGCGCCCCGCGGGCACGCGGCACGAGCGCTGGCGGATCCTCGACTACCGGGGGACGTCGATCGTCTCCGCGGAGGACGTCCCCGAGGACCTGCGCCGGGTCCTGCCCGTGTTCTGGCTCGCCCCCTCCGACCGCATCCTCGGGCCGGAGGTCGCGCCGACCCTCGGCGACTCGCGGCTCGCGCTGCCCGCGGCCTTCGCGGAGATCTACACCCACGAGAGCGGCGAGGAGGAGGTCCTCCTCTACATTGACAACGACGCGGCGACCCGTCTCCGCAGCCTCCCCGACCTCCCCCGGATCCTCGCCACCGGCAACCTCGCCATCGTCCTGTCGCGGTGAGGGACGCGGCGGCGCGAGATGCCAGGGCGGGCTCGGTTCCTCGCGCCCGCGGCAGGCCCGCCGGGCTCTTCTCCACCGCCGCGCTGCTCGCCCTCGTCCCCTCCGTCGCGTCGTGCTCCTGGACTCACGATACCCGGTACGCGCCGGACGGCGGGGCCGGGATCGAGGAGATCGCCGCCGTCGTGACGCCGGGCACTGCCGGCGGCCTGGCGCTCGTCGTCGTACGCGAGATGGTGCAGGTGCCGCCGTCCGGAGATCTGGCGGTCCAGGAGGCGGAGGTCGCGAGCGTCGTGCCGTGGGACCCCGGCGAGAAGGCCATGGCGCTGCCGGTCGGCCTCGGGTTTCTCGCGCTGACTCCCTTCGCGCTCGCCTACGGGATCGCGGTCACGCCCTTCGGCGAGACCATCGGCGACAAGGACCTGCCGGCGCTGTTCGCCCCGCTTCTGACCCTGGGGACCGCGGGAGCCTGCCTCGCGCAATTCGCGTGGTTCTTCCAGCCCCTGCCGGGCCTCGCGATCTCTCCCGTCGACCCCGACAGGCTCCGGCTCGAACGCACGGGCGCGTCACGGACCGTTCCGCGCACGGGCCTGCCGGCCGGCGCGTGCTCGATACCGAAGCCGGCACTCGGGGTGCGCCTGCGGGGCGGCTCCGGTGAGGTGCTCTCGACCGGGACCACCGACCGGGAGGGCCGCGTCCTCCTCGCCGTGCCGGCGGGCAGTGTCGAGCCCGGGCGGGCCGTGTGGCTGGACATCGACCGGCCCGATGCCCCGTGCACCCTTCGACTCGAGGTCGCCCCGCTGGGAGCGGAGTTCACGGCGTTTCCGCCGGTCCTGCCCGCATCGCCGTCGCGCTGACGTCCGTCCGGACAGGGGTGAATCCCGGCCCCCTCAGTCGCCGTCGTCCGGGAGGACGTCGGGCGGGATCGTGAAGCCGGCGAGGCCGGGGCTCCGGGGAAGGGGGGGGAGTTCCGGCGGGACGCCGGGCGGCAGGAGGATCGGCTCGTGGTCCTCGTGGCCGCCCGCCTGGTACGACGCCGGGACGGGCGCGGCGGGGGCCGGCGGGAAGACCTCCTCACCCCGCGGCAGGGCCGCGTCGGGGAACGACAGGCGCTCGACACCCGCCCGGTGCAGCGCGTCCGCGGCGGCGAGCACCGCGCCGACGGAGACCTCGGCCTCCGCCACGAGGAGCACACCGCGGATCCCCGGCCGGTCCCGGAAGTACGCGTGGAGAGCGGCGGGCGGCGCGGCGGCCCCGGCGGGCGCGAGTGCCACCACCGCGAGGGCCGCGGTCGCCCGCTCCCGCCCCGTTGCCGCGAGCCCGCGCTCGCGCGGCAGGAAGATGGCGAACGTCCCTTCCTCCTCCCCCGCCGGCGGTCGCACGGCGAAGAGCGTCCGCCACACACGGATCCGCGGGTCCGCCGCCGCCGCGAGGACCCACTGGACCGAGCGCCACGGGACCGCCTCGTCGCACCGCAGCACCAGCGGCAGACCTCCGGACCGGTCCCTCGCGGCAGGCTCCGCCGCGCGGGCCCGCTCCACCGCCGCGCGCAGGCGGTCGCGGAGCTGGTCGAGCACCGCGCCCGGCCGGACCTCGACGGGCGCGCCGTCGAGGAGAAGCGCCCCGGCCCGCGTCAGCGTGACAACCGCCGCGGCGGGCCGGAGGTCGGCGGCCGCCATGCCCAACGTCGTGACGCGCGGCAGCGATACCGCCTCCGGCACCGGGCCCGGCTCCCCGCCGCAGGCGAGCAGCAGGCCGAGGAGCGGGAGCACCGGCGCGCGGAGCATCGGCAACCGATCAGCCGCTCACGGCGGCGAGGATGTCGCGGTAGAGGGGGACCACGTCGCACATCTCGATCCGGGCCCCGGGCGGCGCCTGTCCGAGCACCTCCTGGAGGAACCGGTGCGCGGCCTCGAGGCGCGCGGGCGACTTCGTGGCGAGGTGCAGCAGGTACTCGACCTCGATCCTCGACCACGCGTCGAGGCGATCGCCCGACTCCGCGAGGAGCCGCTCCGCGAGTGCCGGGGCGGCGCGGTTCAGCCGGGCGAGCCAGGCGGCGGCGGTGATCGCCGCCCGCGGCCAGTCGACTTCGCGGCCGATCGTCTGCGCCTCCATCAGCTCTTCGGCAGCGACGCCGGTGCGCCCCCCGAGCCCGTGCCTCCGGCCGACGTCGAGCAGCGCTTCCGCCACGCCGTGCCGGTGACCCACCTCCCGCTGCCGCGCCAGGCACTCGGAGAGGCCTTTCTCCGCCTCCTGGTTCCGGCCGGCGAGCTCCGCCGCCAGCGCGAGCCCGCGCACCGCCGCCGCCTCGCCGATGGGGCAGGCGATGTCCCGGAAGATCGCCCGCGCCTCCTCCAGATCCTCCCCGGCCCGTCCGGGATGCCCGAGGTGGACCGAGGCCAGCCCGAGGAACAGGCAGGATTCCGCCTCCGCCTCGCGGTCGCCGAACCGGCGCTCGATCTCGATCGCGCGGTTCCGCCGCAGCAGCGCCTCCAGGGAGCGGCCGAGGGCCCACAGCGCCTCGGATTCGCCCGCGAGCGCACGCGCCTCCACCCGCTCGAGGCCCGCTCCCCGGGCCTCGGTGATGACTTCGCCGTGGACCCGCAGGGCCTCCTCGAACCGGCCCTCCGCGGCGTCGAACCGGGCCAGGTCGCTCCGGCAGCGGGCCCTGAACTCCGCCCCGCCCCCCATCCGGACCGCCCGACCCACCATCTCCCGGGCGGGCGGCACCCGGCCTTCCCGGAAGGCGACGAGCCCGAGCCCCGCGAGCGCCTGCGCCTCGCACTCCGGATCGCCCGCCGCCCGCGCCGCCTGCACCGCGCCGGCGAGCGTGCGGTTCGCGGCCTTGTAGTCGCAGGTCCTCCGCTGCAGGTCCCCCAGCGCCCGCCGGCCCCGGGCCGTCAACCGCGGTTCGCCCTCGCGCGCCGCGACGCCGAGCGCTTCCTCGATGCACTCCCGCTGCTCCCGCCGCGAGCCCGACAGGGACAGCCAGTCCGCGCGGCGCAGGAGGAGTTCCGCGCGCCGGACCCCCATCACCGCGCCCGGCACGCCGAGCGCGCGCCGGAGCAGGTCCACCGCGAGGGACACCTGGCCGGCCGCCGCGAGGGACTCCTCCGCGGCCGGGAGGTGCGGCAGGGCGCGGGCCGCCTCGCCGCACGCGAGGAGGTGGCGGCAGGCCTCGACGGCCAGCGGCCCCGGGGCCCCGGCGCCGGAAGGCGCGACGAGGCGCGACTCGTACACCCGGCCGATGGCGGCGTGGAACCGCCGCCGGCTCGCATCGGGCAGCCCCTCGTAGAGCGTCTCCTGAAGCGGATGGTCCTCGAAACGGTAGGCGCCGGCCTCCGCCCGGAGCACCCCCGAGGGCGCCACCAGGGGCTCGAGCCGTCTCGCCAGCACCGGGACCGGAACGCCCAGGGCTTCGGCGAGCACCTCCGGGTCGAAGCGCAGTCCGCAGCAGGCGGCGGCCTCGAGGATGCGCCGGTCCGCCTTCTCGATCCCCGCGATCCGCCCGAGGGCGAGGTCCACCACGGCCGCCGGGAGCCGGAGGTTCCGGATGTCGCGGGTGGTGACGAACGTGCCGTCCTCCCGGCGGTCGAGGTACTTCTCCGCCTCCAGCGACCGCAGGAACTCGAGCACGTAGAGCGGATTGCCGTCGGACCGTCCCGCCAGGCGCGCCTTGAGCGTCTCCGCCAGGCGCTGCGAGCCCAGCGCCGCGCGCAGGAGCGCCCGTTCTTCCCGGTCTGTCAGGCGGGCGAGGGAGAGCCGGCGGGCGTGGGAGAGGCGGAGGAACGACGCCGTCGCGCGGTCCCCGAACGCCGGCTCGGCGGTGGCGATGAGGAGCACGCGCCCGGGGGCGATGGCGCGGGCCAGCGTGGTGAGCGGCCCCGCCGCCCGCAACCCCGACCGGTGCAGATCCTCGAGCAGGAGCAGCACCGGCTGCTCCCGGGACACGGAGACCAGCAGGCCGGCGGCCGCCTCCGCGAACGCCTCGGCCGAGAGCGGGGCCTCCCCGCTACCCGCCCCCCCTTCGCGGATCCGCGCCACGAGCGCGGGCAGGAGCAGCGGGTCCCCGCGGTAGTGGTCGAGGAGGGCGTCGGTCGGGTCGTCGCCGCCGAACCGCCCGCGCAGTGCCGTGGCGAGCGCGTCCTCGAAGTGCGGAGCCTCGCCGGGGAGGCAGGCGCCGCAGAGTCCCAGGTGTCCGACGCCCTCCTGCGCCAGGCGCTCCGCGAACTCGATCGCCAGCCGGCTCTTGCCGAGCCCGGCATCGCCGGTCACCAGCACGGCCTGCCCCGCGCCCGACTCGCTGCGGTCCCACAGGAAGCGCAGCGTGCGGATCTCCTCCTCCCGGCCGACGAACGGCACCGACGGACCGGGCGCCGCGAGACGCGAGACCCGGACCCGCCCCGCCCGCAGGACCTCGCTGCGCGTGGCCCACCACGCGGACCGCTCGCCCTCGCATAGCATCCGGGTCACGTCCGCCGCGGAGCTCGGGCGGGCCTCGCGGTCCCTCGCCATGAGCGCCTTCACGGCCTCGGAGTAGAACAGCGACAGCGACGGGTTCCGCTCGAGGAGCGGGCGGGGCTCCTCCGAGAGCAGGCGCCGGACGGCCTCCCGCTGGTCTTCCGCGTGGTAGGGGTTGACGCCGCAGCCGAGTTCGTAGAGCAGCACGCCCAGTTGGTACAGGTCGAGCCGGTGGTCGAGGTCCTTGCCGCCGCCCTGCAGCTGCTCGGGCGCCGCGTAGAAGATCGAGCCGACGAATTGCCCCGTGGCGGAGAGCCGCATCCGCGCGTCGGCGACGCAGGCCACGCCGAAGTCCATGAGTTTCACCGCGTTGTCCCGGCGGATCAGGACGTTCTCCGGCTTCACGTCCCGGTGGATGACCCCCGCCGCGTGGATGGTGGTCAGCGCCTTCGCCACCTCGCAGCCGATGTGACGGCAGAGCTCCTCCGGCACGCGCACGAGATCCTGGAGCAGCTCGCGGAGGCTCTGGCCTTCCACGTACTCCATGACGAGGAACAGGTGGCCCTTCGCGGTTTCGCCGCAGTCGAGGGTCTCGATGATGTTCGGGTGGCGGATGCGGGTCCCGCTCTCGACCTCGCGGCGGAAGCGCGCCGAGAAGCCCGGCTCGTCGCTGATCTGCCGATGCAGGACCTTCAGGGCCACTTCCCGGCCCGGGACGAGCCCCGGGCGCGGCTCGCAGACCTGCGCGAGGTACACCGTGGCCATGCCGCCGGAGCCGATCTCGCGCACGACGCGGTACGCCCCGAAGACGACTTCGGCCATGGCCTGCCCCCGCGAACGCCGGCCCCCTCTCGACGCCGGGCCCCCTTGCCCGCGGGACAGCATACCGAACGGAATTCAGTTATCAAGGTCCCCGATCTTCGGGCCGGGGCGGCGCAGGGGCTCAGTCGGCCGTGAGTTCCGCGGTTTCGCCGTTCACGAGGCCGGTGAACCGGAACGCCCCGTCGAAGGTCACGGCGGTGAGGCGCACCTCGAGGAACTCCGGGTTCGCCTCCCGCAGGCGCGCGAGCGCCCGGCGGTAGGCCGCTTCGGCCCGCGGGCCGCCCGCCGCGGCGGCCTTGGCGTCGGCGGCGACCCACGCGGCGAGCAACGCCCGGCCCTCCGCGCCCGGCACGAACCGCAGCCCCTTCTCCGGCTCGTACCACCACGCCATCATCTCCGGCGTCATGGGCTTCACCATGCGGCTCGCGGCCTCCACGGCGACGTCGCCCAGCGTCCGGAGCGCCGGGTGCGTGCTGGTCTCGGTCCAGCCGCCGCCGGGGTTGTCCGTGCGGGTGCGGATCTCGCCCTCCGATTCCACGGGGGCGGACAGCGCCCTCTCGTCTCCGGCGTGCTTCGCGGCGTCGGCGAGGAAGTCGGCGCGGCGCGCGTCGCCGGCGAGGAGGAGCGCGGCGGCCAGCGGCTCGGCGTCCTTGCCGCCGAGGGCCGCCTTCAGGCCGGCGACGGCGGTCGCGTCGTCGGCGCGAAGGAGCGCGACGTCGACCGCCCGGCGCGACTCCGCGGGCAGCGAGGGGTCCTCGCGCAGCGCGCGCAACGCCTGGCGCACGCCCTCGGACCGGTACGACGCGAGCCAGCGCGCCCGGTCCACCCGCTCCGGCAGCGGCAGAGCCGAGAACGCCTTCCGGGCCGCCTCCTCCGTGTCCGGCCGGGCGATGTCGGTGACCGCCCAGAACACGAGGAAGCCGAACCGCTCCTCGTCGATGAACGGCAGGAGGGCATCGGCCTCCTTCGCCTCGCGCAGGCGCAGGATCTCCTGTTCGACGGGGATGGTGTTGCCCAGCGGCTCCTGGCTGCCGAGCAGCTCCGCGAGCCGCGCGCCGGGCTTCTCCTCCCCGGCGCTGGACACTGGCGCCGGCGCGCACACGAGGCCGGCGACGAGAAGTACGGCGAGAGAGCGGACGTGGCACATGCAGGCACCTCCGGGTTGATCCTCGACTGGTACACTGAACGCGCCGGCGGCGCGGGGGGGTTCACGGAATCCCGAACCCCCCGACGGCCCGCGCGGCGTTCTGGTGTCGATGGACCCTTCTCCCGTCCCCGAACGGCTCGACGAGGCCCGCTTCCTCGGGCTCGTGAAGTCCCACCAGGCGGGCCTGTGGCGCTACCTGCGCTACCTCGGCTGCGGCGCCGACGAGGCCGACGACTACGTGCAGGAGACATTCCTGCGCGTCTGGCGCCGGCCGTTCATCGACGCCGGTCCGGCGGCGGCGACGTCCTATCTGCGAACCGTCGCGCGCAACCTCTTCTTCGATGCGGCGCGGCGGGCGAAGGTCCGTCCCGCCATCGTCGACCTCGAGGCGGCGGACGAGGCCTTCGCGGGATACGAGCGGGACGACGGCGGGGAAGGGTATCGCGCCGCCCTGCGGGCCTGCCTCGGACGGCTGGCGGACCGCGCCCGCCGGGCCCTCGCGCTGTTCTACGGCGAGGAGCGGCCGCGCGAGGCCGTCGGCGCGGCCCTCGGCATGACGGCGGACGGCGTCAAGACCCTCCTCCGCCGGGCCCGGGAGGCGCTTCGGGAGTGCATCGAAAGGAAGGTGCGCGGATGACCGACGCCCGCACCAGAATCCTCGAGGCGGCGCTCGCGGAGGAGCTCTCCGGGCGGTCCCCGCCGGACCTGTCGTTCCGGATCCTCCGCGCGGCGAGGGAGGCCGGCCCCGTGGCGCTGCCGGCCCTCCGGCGCCCGTGGCTCCCGTGGGCCGCCGTCACCGCCGCGCTGCTCTTCCTCGCCGGGCTGGCGGCCCTCCTCCTGCGGGCCGGCCCGCCTGTGGCGACGGCCACGGCGAGGCTCCGCGTCCTCGGCGCCGCCGGCGCGGAGCGATGGGACGACCGGGTGCGGTCCGGCGAGTGGGTGGCGACGGAAGACGCGGGCGGCGTCACGCTCACGCTGCCGTCGGGCACCGACCTCGTTCCCGGCCCCCGGACGCTCCTGCGGCTCGTCCGCACGGGCGACGGCGAGCGCGTGCGGCTCCAGGTGGGAACGCTCGCGCTCCGCGTGCCGGACGCCGGCCTTCTCTTCGTGGACACGCCGTGCGGAGAGGTCGCGCTCGGGGCGGGGGCGGTGGCCGAACTGACGGCTGCCGGCGACCCGTGGCTGCCGGCGGCGGAGTTCCTGCCCCTCGCGCGCCGCTGGGCGGCCGGAGAGGCGCCGTCCGTGCGCGCCGTGCTCGCCGGCGTGGACGGCGGGCGTGTCTCCGCGGCCGGCCAGGCGGCGGCCGCCGGGGAAGGGCTGTGGCTCTCCCCGGACGCCGTCCCGGTCCGGGGCCGGCGCCCTCCGGAGGAGGACCGCCGGCGGATCGACGCGCTCATCGCCGCGGCGCGCGTGGGAGAGGCCGACCTCGGCGGGTCCGGCCCGGACCGGTTCCTCCGCCTGAAGGAGGCGGACGTCGCGGGGAATGAACTCGCCGGCTTCCTCGGCCGTGACGTGGCGAGGTGGGACCACGCCTTCCCGCTCCTCGCGCTGCTGCCCGACGGCGGCGCGCGGCCCGACGTGCGAAGCCGCCTGCTGCGGGTGCTCGCCGCCGAGCCCGGCCGGCGCGCCGACGCGCTGCTCGCCAATGCGCTGCAGCAGGATCCCGACACCTTCGACGCCGACGACCGCCTGCGCCTCGCCGAACGCGGGCTCGCGGCCGCGGTGGACCTGCTCGCGGTGGCGGTCGCCGGCGGCGAGTTCCCCGAGCTCCGGGTCCTCCCCGCCGTGTTCTTCGCGCTGCGGGGCGACGCGCGCGGCCGGCAGGACCTCGCCGCGGCGGAGGTCTCGGAGGAGTTCATGCGCTCCCGGCCCCTCGACTGGCTGGCGGCGGCGGCAGGCCTCGGGGCCGTCGACGGGCCGGACCGCTGGCGGGATTCGATGAGGCGGCTCACGGCTCGGCTGCGCCCGGCCCTCGAGGCCGGCCAGACCGAGTACGTCCGCTGGCTCGCCCTCGCCGCGGGGTACTTCCGCCCGGCCGCGCTCGAGCGAAAGCCCGTGTCGCTCGCCGGTCTCGGCTATCGCGTGGAGGAGCACCTCGCCGCGCACGAAGCGGATGCGCGGTCTCCCGAATCGCTCCTCACCCTGCTCCTCTCCCTCGCGGACTGACGAACAGCCGTCTCCGCCCCTTGTCCGGACAACCGTCTCTGTCCGGACAACCGTCTCTGAGGAAGTCCTCCGGCGAACGGCCGCCTCTGTCCGGAGGAAGTCCTCTGTCCGGAGGAAGTCCTCTGAGGAAGTTCTCCGTGTCCGGAGGAAGTCCTCTCTGAGGAAGATCTCCGTTGTGGAGGAAGATCTCCGCTGTGTCCGGAGGAAGTCCTCTGAGGAAGATCTCCGCTGTGTCCGCATCCGTCGCCGTTTCTCATTGCCGCGGTCACTCTCCTCACTCTTGGCGTAATTCCACTGATGTGTCTCCGCACGGCCTGGGCGGACTGGGGAGTTTTCATTGTCTGCGGGCTGGCAGGACTGTGCCTCCTGGCAATGCTCTGGCTGGACCGCGGTCAGAAGTACCAGTGACCAGACCCCTCGCGGCAGGAACGACCGTCCCCGGACAACCGTCTCTGAGGAAGTCCTCCGGCGAACGGCCGCCTCTGTCCGGAGGAAGTCCTCTGAGGAAGTTCTCCGCTGTGTCCGCTGTCCGGAGGAAGTCCTCTCTGAGGGAGATCTCCGCTGTGGAGGAAGATCTCCGCTGTGTCCGGAGGAAGTCCTCTGAGGAGGATCTCCGGGCGAACGGCCGCCGCTGTCCGGAGGAAGTCCTCTGAGGAAGATCTCCGCTGTGTCCGCTGTCCGGAGGAAGTCCTCTGAGGAAGGTCTCCGTCTGAGGAAGGTCTCCGGCGAACGCGACGGGCGTCCGCCGCACCAGGTCAGGGCGCTACGAGCGATCCCGCCGCCAGGCGGACGACGGCGTCGGCGCGGGAGACGAGGTCCGGGTCGTGCGTGGCGGCGATAAGGGTGGCACCTGCGGCGCGCGCCGAGAGCAGCACCCCCACCACGACGTCCGCCGACTCCGGGTCGAGGTTCGAGGTCGGCTCGTCCACGAGGAGCAGCGCGGGCTCGGCCACGAGGGCCCGTGCCAGCGCCACGCGCTGGCGCTCCCCCGTGCTCAGCTCCTCCGGCCGGCGCCACCGGAGGTGGTCGAGGCCCACCCGCGCCAGAACCACCCCGGCGCGATCGTGCCGCTCGCGCGACGGGACGCCCAGCGGGACGAGACCCTGCGTCACGTTCTCCCACACGGGCAGACGCCGCAGGAAGTGGGGGTTCTGCGGCACGAGGCCGGTCCGCCGGGCGATCGCCGTGCGCTCGGAGCGGCTGGCGCGGGCGAGGTCCCGGCCGTCGGCGAGGACCGCGCCGCCCGTGGGCCGGTCGATGCCGGCCAGGAGCGCGAGGAGCGTCGTCTTCCCGGAGCCGGAACGACCGGTGAGGACCGTGAAGGTGCCGGGCAGCAGGACGAGCGAGACGTCCCGCAGCGCCGCCACGGGCTCGAGGCCGGCGCGGGAGAACGAGCGGGAGACCGACCGCGCCTCGACCCGCATGCCGGCCGCGCTCACCGGAGCACCTCCGCCGGCGCCGCGGTCGCCGCCCGCCAGGTGGACACCAGGCTCCCCGTCCCCACGATCACGAGGGGCATGAGGAAGGCGAGCAGAACGGGGACCGCGCCGAGGTCGAAGGGCACCCGGAAGCCCGGGGACCGCGCGGCCCCCGGCAGCAGTACCGGCGCGATCCCCGCGCCGCCGAACACCGAGAGCCACACGGCGCCGCCGATGACCGAGACCGCCCCGCCGAGGAGGCCGAGCAGCGTGCTCTCGACGAGGGCCCGGAGGAGCAGGGCGTCGCGGCTCCAGCCGAGGGTCCGCAGGAGCGCGGCCTCCCGCTTCCGCTCCGTGAGCCCGATGCCCGACGTGACGAGGACGACGGGCACGCCGACGGCGAAGGCGAGGACGAAGGGCAGCAGGAACAGCGTCTCCCGGTCGAGGATGCGGCCGGAGAGCGCCGCCGTCATCTCGCCGCGCGTCAGGACCTTCGGGTACGACGCGGGGCCGCCGGGAGCCCCCGGCAGGGCGTCCATCCGGCGGACGTGGTCCGCCACCGCCCCTTCGAAGTTGGGCCGGCAGCGGACGAGGAAGTCGGTGACGACGCCGTCCTCGGCGAACAGGTCCGCGGCCGTCTCCAGGGACACGAGCAGGGTCCGCGACTGCCAGAGCGGGGCCTCCGAGCGGAAGATCCCCACGATCCGGGACAGCCGCTCGCCGCGCTCGTTCCGGTAGAAGGGCGGAAGCACGGTACCGACCCGGAGCCCCAGGCGGTCGGCGACCTCGCGCCCCGCCACGATCTCGTTCCTCGCCCCCGCACGGAAGAGGCGGCCCTCCACGGCGGAGATCTCCCGGGGCAACCCCTCCGCCGGCAGGCCCACGACCACCACGCTCTCGCCGGCGGTCCCGAGGCGCATCTCGCCCACGATGCGGGGAGTCACCTCCGTGACCCCGGGGATCGCCCGGAGCGCCTCGCCGGCGGCGAGCGGCACCGGCGCCGGCCGGCCGAACCGCTCGCCCGAGACGAGGAGGTCCGGTCCGAGCCGGAGCGCCCGCTCGACCTCCTCCGACAACCCCCCGGAGATGCCGAGCCCGACGACGAAGGGCAGGACGATGGCCGCCACGGAGGCGACGGTGACCGCGGAACGCGCGCGGTGGAGGGCGACGGCGCACGCCCCCGAGCGGACGAGGCCCAGCGCCGCGCGGAGCCGGCGTGCCCTCATCGCTCCCCTCCCGGCGCCGGGAGCGCGTGGTCGGGGCAGAGGGCGCCGGACCCGGGGAACGGCGAGAGGTCGAGCGCGCAGCCGCCGTCGAGCCGGAGGTCGAAGGAGGCCGGGCAGCGGGCGAGGCCCGTGGCCCGGCCGAGCCCGGGCAGGTCGAGGTCGCGGAGGAGCTCCTCGCCGGCCCGGCGCCCGGCGTCGTCCGGGCCCGTGAGCGCGGCGGCGATCACCGCCGCCGCCACGAGGAGCAGCGTCGCGACCAGCACGACGTCCGGGGCCAGGTATCGACGCGGCACGGGGGCTACCGGCCCTCCGCCGGTTCCACGACGTCGTGGACGCGGTCCGCGGCGAGGCCCGTGAGCACCTGCCGCGCGCCGCACGGCCACCGGATCTCCACGCGGTCGATGGCCGCCGCGTCGCCGAGCCCGAAGTGCAGCGTCCGCGTGCTCTGCCCGAGGTAGCCGCCGGCGCCGCAGACCTGGCGGATCTGCGCCCGGCCGCCGGCCTCGATGCGCACGACCGCCCCGATCGCGTCCCGGTTGCTCTTCGTCCCGCGCAGGCGGAACGCGGCCCAGTGGCGCATCGGGAAGCGGTTGCGGTAGAGGTACGCCCGCTCGTTGAAGTTGTTGATCGCCGCGTCGAGGCGGCCGTCCCCGTCGTAGTCCAGGATGCCGATGGACCGGCTGCTCTTCGCCGCCGGCTGGCCGAGGATCTTGTCCGGCAGCCACGGCCCGCCCGGCCGCGGCTCCAGCCCCTCCTCGACGGAGCGCTTGGCGAACGTGCCGTCCCGCTGGTTCATCATGACGGCGTTCGGCCACGGGAAGTACGGGTAGCCCATCCCCGATGCGATGAGGTAGTCCTCGTAGCCGTCGAGGTCGAAGTCCGCGACGCCGAGCCCCCACGGCCAGAGGGTCTCGATGCCCGCCTGCGCCGACACCTCCTCGAAGCGGCCGCCGCCGAGGGCGCGGTACAGGGTCGAGCCGAAGATCAGGCGGGGGGCGGTCTCCGGGTCGAAGCGGAGGATCATCCAGTAGTCCTCCTGCTGCTCCCCTGGCGCGAGCCCGTACTCGAACACCGGGCCCTCGGGTCCGCTCCAGCGGATCGTCTCGTCGACCTTGGCCGGACGCCACGTGAGCGGCATCCACATGTCGGAGTGCATGTCGCTGACGAGGAGGTCGAGCCGGGCGTCGCCGTCGAAGTCGATGACCTTGCAGGCCACCGCGCCCCAGGAGGTCTTCGTGAACGTCTCCTCGCTGACGTCGGTGAAGGTCCGCCCGCCCTCGTTCCGGTAGAGGCGCTGGATCCCGAACATGTTCGTCAGGAACAGGTCCGGATCGCCGTCCTCGTCGTAGTCGAGCACGGCCATGTCCCCGCCCCAGCCCACGCCCGTCAGGCCCACCTCGCCGGTGACGTCGACGAAGGTGCCGTCGCCCTCGTTCCGGTAGAAGGCGTTCTTCTCGTGGGGGCTCCGGACGAGGCCCGCGAGGTCGTCGCGCCCGAGGAAGTAGTTGAACTCCTCCTCGCGCACCTCCAGCGTCCACTTCGCCGTGTTCGTGACGAAGAGGTCGAGGTCCCCGTCGAGGTCGTGGTCGAAGAACGTGCAGCCTTGCGAGTGGGCCACGAGGGCGACGCCCGCCGCCTCCGTCACGTCCGCGAAGCGGCCGCGGCCGTCGTTGCGGAAGAGCAGGTTGCCGCCCCGGGTGGAGGCGATGAACAGGTCCTGGTCGCCGTCGTTGTCGTAGTCGGCGAAGGCGGCGGAGGAGCAGATGCGGTCCCCCACGGCGAGACCCGCCTCGTCCGTGGTCTCGGTGAACGTGCCGTCGCCGTTGTTGCGGAAGAGCCCGTTGGGCCCCAGCTGGTTGACGAAGTACAGGTCGTCGAGACCGTCGCCGTCGTAGTCGGCCGCGCAGGCGCCCGTGCCGTGATCGTAGAGGTTGATCTTGAAGGTGGCGCCCTGCTCGCTCTCGAGATAGGTCATCCGGAAGTCGATGCCGGCCGCCTCGGCCACCTCCTCGAAGCCGGGCGGCCGGCCCGGCGCGACGGCGGCGGGGTCCGGCGCCGTCGGTTCGCCGCCGCAGGAGGTCAACGGCGACAGGAGGAGGACGGCAAGGAGAGCGAGCCGGCGCGTGTTCACCGGCGGCCTCCTTCCACGGGCGCGGGGAACGGCCGGCCCTTGCCGGTGAGGAGTCGCCCGCCGTGGACCTCGGCGTGCCGCCGGGCATCGGCTTCGCTCCGGAAGGCGTGGACCCGGTCCCCGGTGGCGGGCTGGGCGACCACCGTGCTGCGCACGAAGAAGGCCGCGGCGGCGTCGATCATGTCGCCCGAGGACTCGTCGGTGACCTGCACGCTCGCCGCGGGCTCCCCGCAGACCCGCAGCCACCGGACGGCGCAGGAGATCGAGCAGAACGTGTGGTCGGCCCCGTGCGCATCGACGATCCGCACCTGCGGGGCGCCCTCGAGCAGGACACCATCGGATGCGCAGCCGGGCCCCGGGCGGTCCCGCAGACCGTGGGCGATGAGCGGAGGGCCGACGCTCACCGAGGCCCAGACCAGGACGGCCAGCAGGATGAGGCGCAGGCGTTTCATGGGATCACCCACTCCGTGATGAAGAACGCCGGGGCGCCCAGCAACCCGAAGAGCGCCGAGCGGTCGAGCCAGGTGACGGTGGAGCGGAACACGCCCCCCCGGGCCGGGGACAAGGGCAGGAGGAGCGCCCGCCAGCAGAGGACGAAGACCGGCGCGAACAGCAGCGCCATCCCCACGAACGTCTCCGGGTAGTCGGCGAAAAGGCACCAGGCGCAATGGTGGAGGGGCAGCCCGAGCCGATGCGGCGCCACCACGTCCGCCACGAAGCGGAGGCCGAGGACGAGGGCTCCGGCGGCCGCGAGCGGGCTCGCGACCTCGAGGACGCCGAGGCGCGGGGACCGTCGCCGGGCGTGCACCACGACGAGCGCCGCGGCGGCGAGGGCGACGCCGGCGAAGAGGTACGCCAGACGGGCCGCGTCCGCGGACGGCATCGGCGCGCGGTCCACGCCCGGCGGCCCCCCCGGGACCGTGGTGCAGCACCCGGCCGCGAGCCGCTGCTCGGCCTTCGGGATCACGATCCACGCGCTCTCCGCCACGGCCCCGGCGACGGCCACGATCCCGGCGGCGAGGACGACCGCCAGGTGGCCGCGCCCGGGCGGCCCCTCCGGCGCGTCGCGGCCGCAGACGTGGAGCACGAGCGCGAGCCCGCCGCCGAACAGCAGGCCGAACCGGAGCCAGAACGTCGCCGCCGCGAGCCCCGGCAGCCAACCCGGGGCGCCGAGGCTGCGGCTCCCCACCTTGAGCACGCCCACGACGCACCGGACGCCCGACCACGTGGGCACGTAGCTCTGGAGCAGCAGCAGCCAGAGCGCGATAGAGGCGGCCGCGAGTCCGGATAGCAGGAGCAGGAGGAGGAGGAGAAGGTGCCGCAGGGGATCCTCGCCGGCGGCCGCCGCGGCGGCGGCACGGCGTCTCCGCAGGCCGCGGACGGCGACCCCGACCAGCGCAAGCCCGGCCCCCAGTTCCAGAAAAATGACGAAGAGGGCCAGTAGGGCGTAAGCGTTGACGATCATGAGGAAAAGAGGTCCTTGCCCTTTACGACGGAAGACCGTCCGGCCGGGTTCCCCGGAAAAGCCGCCTCATTCCGGGCGGATCGGGAGCCCCTCGCGGGCCGCGGCGGCCCGCAGGAGCCCGTCGAGGCCGACGAAGGGCGGCGAGGAGGGCACGCCCTCGGCGGCGAGAAGGGCCGCCGCCGGCTGCAGCGAGTCCGCGGCGCCGGGGGGGTGAACGCCACGCGGCCGCCGCGCCCCGTCCCGCACCGCCTCGCCCGGGAGCGCCGCGGACCAGCCGGTCCGGAGCCGATCGAGCCGGGACGGGGCGAGCGAGACCGCGGCGGGACCGAGGATTCCCTCCCGTTCCCGCCGGGCGACCGCCGACGCGCACTCGACCGCCGCGGTCCAGCACACGACCACCGGCTCGCCCGGCGCCAGCGGCCGGCGGACGGCCCGCGGCGCCGGCTCGGGGAGGAGCAGCGGGACGAGCGCGGAGGAGTCCCGGCACCTCATCGGCCCGCCTCCCCCTCGGCGAGCAGGGCGGAGAGGAGCCGGGCCCGCTCCGGCACCGACCGCCGTCGGCCGGCGAGCCTCGCCGCGGAGACTTCGGCCCCGCGCCGCGGCAGGCCGCGGCCATCGCGGCCGGCGAAACGGTCCGGGGCTCTCGCGTCCGCGGGACTCACCGGACAGAGCCGGGCCACCGGCCGGCCCAGGGTGAGAATGAGCGCGCTCTCGCCCGCGCGCACCCGCCGCAGCAGTTCGCTCAACCGGGTCCTGGCCTCGCTCACGGGGGCTCGGGTCTCTATATGACTGGTATGGTCATATATCTCTGACCACCCCCGCCGGGACCCCGACCTCTGCCTGCGGAACCGAGCCGCGCGCGGGCGCCGCGCCGTCACGCGAAGGCGGCGCGAATCCGCTCGTGGCGCCAGGCGAAGAGGCGGTCGAGCCTCTTCCGGAGGAACCGTCCGAGGAGGATCGCCCCGAGCCGGCCGAGGGGCGGGACGTAGTCGATCTCGTCCGTGAGGAGGCAGGCGTCGGGCGAGAGCGGCTCGAAGCGGTGCGTGTGATCGAAGCGGGCGAAGGGGCCCTCGACCATCCGGTCGCGGAACTCGCGACCCTCCACGCGGCCGTGGTGCTCGGCGACCCAGCGTCGCCAGAAGGGCCCCACGCGGACCCGCAGCACCACGCGCACGCCGTCCGCCACGCCGTCGCCGGAACGCGAGAGGACCTCCGTCCGCTCCCACGGCGGGATGAGGTCGGCGAGGGCCTCCGGGCGCTCGTGCCAGCGGAAGACGGCTTCCGCGGGGGCCCCGATGCGGGTGGAGCGGGAGTAGCGGAGGGGGTTCATGCGGGGGCCCCTCATTTGTTCATTTAATTTCTTGGACATCGTCGCGCCCGACCCTAGACTCGCCCCCATGAATTCGCAGTCACTGAAAGGAGATCCTCACATGCGTACGAGCGCGTTCATCGTTCTCCTCGTCGGCGCCGCCCTGCTGGCCGCGCCGGTCCCCGCGGCGAAGGCCGGCGGGTGCGGCGGCTGCCCCGGCGCGGCCGCGAAGCCGGAGTGCGGCGCCGGCGGCGCCGACCTCGTGGATACCGCGGTGTCCGCGGGCAAGTTCACCACTCTCGTCACGGCGGTGAAGGCCGCCGGGCTCCTCGATACGCTGAAGGGCGAGGGGCCGTTCACCGTGTTCGCCCCGTCGGACGAGGCGTTCGCGAGACTCCCCGCCGGCACCGTCGAAGGTCTCCTGGCGGACAAGGCGGCCCTGGCCTCCGTCCTCACCTACCACGTCGTCCCCGGCGCGCTGAAGGCCGCCGACGTCGCCGGCAGCACCTGGCTCCCCACCGCCAACGGACAGAGCCTCTTCGTGTCGGTGGCCGGTGACGAGGTCCGCATCGACGGCGCGCGGGTCGTGGCCACGGACATCGCCGCCCGGAACGGCGTCATCCACGTCATCGACGCGGTCGTCCTGCCGCGCAAGGACATCGTCGCCGTCGCCGAGGAGGCGGGCGTGTTCAGGACGCTGCTCGCCGCGGCCGAGGCCGCCGGTCTCGCGGACACGCTGAAGGGCCCCGGGCCGTTCACGGTCTTCGCCCCCACGGACGAAGCGTTCGCGAAGCTCCCCGCCGGCACGGTGGAGGGCCTGCTCGCCGACCCCGCGGCGCTGAAGGCGCTGCTGCTGCACCACGTCGTGGCGGGTCGCATCCTCGCCCCGTCGAAGACCGGCGCCGGCAAGATGAACGCCCTCGACGGCAAGCCGGTCACGGTGTCGCGGTCGGACTACGGCGCCGTGAGGGTGGACGAGGCGACCGTCGTGAAGGCGGACGTCCTCGCCGGGAACGGCGTCGTCCACGTCATCGACACCGTCCTGGTGCCCCGGTAAAATCCCGGACAGACGGTCCGTCTCTCCCGGCGGGCGGCCCCGTGGCCGCCCGCCGGACCACTTTCGGAGGCTCGCGATGGCCACACCGGCGGAGACTGGCGAACGGCTCCTGTCCATCGGGGACCTCGCCGAGGGTTCGGGGATCTCCACGGACACCCTCCGCGTGTGGGAGCGGCGCTACGGCCGCCCCGTCCCGGTCCGCCTCCCCTCGGGGCACCGCCGCTACCGGGTGACCGACCTCTCGTGGCTCCGGCGGGTGGCCGAGGCGCTGTCCCGGGGCCACCGCCCCTCCGCGGTCCTCCACCTCCCCGAGGACGCGCTCGACGCCCTCCTCGCCCCGGCGCCGGAGCCCCCGCGCGAGGAGGCCTTCCTCGCCCGCAGCCTCGCCCTCGCCCGGGCCTACCGCGTCGGGGACCTGCGGCGGGCGCTGTTCGCCGAGGCGCGGCGACTCGGCCCGCGGGACTTCCTCCACCGGCGCGCGGGCCCGCTCGTCGCGGTCTGCGGGCGGGAGTGGGCGGACGGGAGCCTCACCATCCGCCACGAGCACCTGCTGACGTCGGCCCTCGAGGACGTGCTCCGCGCGCTCCGCCTCGAGGTCCCCGCCCGAACCCACGGTCCGCTCGTCCTCCTCGCCACCCTGCCCGGCGAGATGCACGGGCTCGGCCTCCTCATGGCCGCGCTCGCCGCGGCCCTGTCCGGGGCGCGACCGCGCCTCATCGGCACGAGCCTGCCCCTTCCGGAGATCGCCGCCGCGGCGCACGAGTCCGGGGCGGCTCTCGTGGCCGTCAGCGTCTCGCTGGCCACCGGCGGCGTGGAGACCGACCGGATGCTGAAGACGCTCCGGGCGCTGCTGCCGCAGGGCGTCCGCCTCGTCGCCGGGGGGGCCGGCGCCCGCCGCCGTCGCGGGGGCCCGCGCGGCGTCGAGTTCCTTCCGGACCTCCCGGCCTTCGAGGATCTCCTCGCCGGGGCCGCCGGACCGGGATAGGGCGCCGAAAGGTGCCTGCCTCCGGCGCCGGCGGGCGCTATCCTTGGGCATCCCCCGGGAGGACCGCCGTGCCGGACACCGCGAAGGACCGCATCGCGCACTGGAAGTCGCGCCTCATCGACCTGTCCCTGCGCAACAAGCTGCTGAACTGCCGGGTGGACCGGTCGGGGGCCGTGCCCATCGTGGGCGAGGTGCCGCGGGTCGTCTACGCCCGCCTCGTCGACGACGAGGAGACGTTCGGCTTCCGCCCGCGTGCGGAGCAGGGCGCCGCGCCAGCGGAGGGCGGCGAGTACCGCCCGCTCGCGGACGCGGACCTCCGGCCCGAGCACACCGACGCCGTCCTCCAGACCACCCTCGCGCCGAAGGACCTCGACAAGGCGCTCTACCACCTGTACCTGAAGTCGAAGACCTCCTTCGAGGACCAGGGCGTCGTCACCCTGTTCCTCGCCGTGGGCTTCCTGCGGTGGTTCGAGCCCACGAGCCCCCCGGAGGGCCGCCTCGCCCCCGTCCTCCTGCTCCCCGCCGTCCTGACGCGGGCCGGCGTGGGCCGGCCGTTCGTGCTGCACGCCGCCCCCGAGGACCCGCAGGTCAACCCCTCCCTGCTCCGCAAGCTGGAGGTCGAGTACGGCGCCAGACCCGCCATCGCGCAGTCCGAGGAGGGCCTGGACCCGGACGCCGTGCTGTCCGCCCTGCGCGCCGTGCTGCCCGACCCGCGCTGGCAGGTGCTCTCGGACATGCACCTCGGGCTCTTCTCCTTCAGCAAGTACATCATGTACCGGGACCTCGAGGACCAGGCCGACGCGCTCCTGACGCACCGCCTCGTGGGGCGGCTGGCGGGCGCGGACGTGAAGGAGGCGGCGTCCGCGGCGCCCGCCGCCGCGGCCGAGCGCCCGCCCGCCGAGGTCCACCAGATCCTCGACGCTGACTCGAGTCAGCAGTCGGCCATCGAGGCCGTGCGGCGCGGGAGCGACCTCGTGCTGCAGGGCCCGCCTGGCACGGGCAAGTCGCAGACCATCGCCAACCTCGTGGCGGAGACCCTGGCCGACGGGAAGACCGTGCTGTTCGTCAGCGAGAAGATGGCCGCCCTCGAGGTCGTGAAGCGCCGCCTCGACGCCTGCGGGCTCTCGGACTACGTGCTGGAGCTCCACAGCCGGCACGCCGTCAAGCGCGACGTCGTCATGGAACTGAAGCGCTGCCTCGAGCGCGACCGCGCGGAGGCCCCGCCGCCCGGCCCGGACCTCGCGCGCCTGCCGGAGGCGAAGGCCGCCCTCGACCGCTACGCGGAGGCGCTGCACTCCCCCTTCGGCACCGGCGGCCTGACGCCGTTCGACGCCCACGGCGCGCTCGCCGGGCTCGCCGCGACCCCCGACATCCCGCTCGCCGTGGAACGCCCCGAGGACCTGCCCGCCGAACGGCGCGCGGACCTCGCCCGCCTCCTGGGCGAGGCGGCGCTGGCGCGCGACGCCGTGGAACCCGCGGACCGCCACCCGTGGCGGATGTGCCGGCTCACCTCCATCCCGCGCACCGTGGAGATCGATCTCCGCGCGCGGCTCGACAGCCTCGGCCGACTCGTCGCGGACCTCGCGGCGAAGACCGCCGCCCGCGCGGGGGAGCTCGCGTTCCCGCCGCCCGCGGACCTCGCCGGGGCGGAGAACCTCGCCTCGCTCCTCGCCCACCTCGCCCGCTCGCCGCGCCCGGAGCCGGCGTGGGTGACGGACCCCGCGTGGGCCGGGGCCTCCGCCGAAGGTCGCGCCATCGCCGCCCGCGTGAAGCGGTTCCGCGAGGGGCGGGACGCGCTGGCCAGGCACTGGACCGACGCCCTCTACGCCCTGGCGCTCGACGACCTCCTGGCGAGGCGGCGCAAGGCCGGCACGGGGATCTTCCGTCTGCTGCGTCCGAGCTACCACCGCGACCGCAAGACGCTCGCCCCCTGCCTGCGGCCCGGCGCCGCGCGCTCGCCCGCGGAGATCATCGACGACCTCGCCCGGGCGGTGGACGTGCGCGACACCGGCGCGGCCATCGACCGCGACGCGGCGCGGGCGCAGGCCGTGTTCGGCCGGTTCTTCACCGGGCGCGAGAGCGACTTCGCGGAGATGACGGCGCTGGCGGACTGGGTGGAGCGCCTCCGCGGCTTCTGCGGCGGGCCGGCCGGTCCCGCGGTGGCGGCGGCCGCCGGCGAGCCCAAGCGGTTCGACGCCCCGGCGGCGGAGGTCCGCGACGCCCTGCGCGCGGTGAAGGACGAGCAGGCCGCCATCGCCGCCCTCCTCGACGCCGAGGGGCTCCCCGGGGGCCTCGCGGAACTCGCGACGTGGGTCGACGAGGCGAAGCGGCGGGCCGAGGACGTCCACGCCTTCGCCGCGTGGAGACGAGCGCAGGCGGCCCTCGCGGAGACTGGCCTCGCCCCGTTCGTCACGGCCGCGCAGAAGGCCGGCGTCCCGCCCTCCGGCTGGATCGACGCCCACGCCAAGGCCTTCGCCGGGGCCTATCTCGACCGCGCCCGCGAGGCGCGCCCCCTCCTCCGGGACTTCGACCGCGCGGCCCACGAGGCGGCGATCCGCCGCTACCGCGAACTCGACACCGCGCAGTTCCGGGCCGCCGTGGCGCGGCTGCGGGCGCGGCTCGACGCGGGCCTGCCCTCCAACCGCTCCTTCAGCCCCCAGTCCGACGTGGGCCTCCTCCTCCGGGAGGCGGCGAAGAAGCGCCGGCACCTCCCCGTCCGCGCGCTGCTCGACCGCGCCGGGGCGGCCGTGCGCCGCCTGAAGCCCTGTTTCATGATGAGCCCGCTGTCCGTGGCGCAGTTCCTGCCGGTGTCCTCGGAGCCCTTCGACCTGGTCGTGTTCGACGAGGCGAGCCAGATCTGCCCCGAGGACGCCATCGGCGCCATCGCCCGCGGCCAGCGGCTCGTCGTCGTGGGGGACTCGCGGCAGCTGCCCCCCACCTCGTTCTTCGCCTACGACCCGGACGCCGCGCGGGACGACGAGCCGGAGGACGCGCCGCCGGACCTCGAGAGCGTCCTCGACCTCTGCGCCGCCTCCGGCCTGCCCTCGGAGCGCCTCCGCTGGCACTACCGCAGCCGCGACGAGAGCCTCATCGCCTTCAGCAACCGCCACTTCTACGACGGCGCGCTCTTCACCTTCCCCGGGCCCGGCGGCGACCGCGACCTCGGCGTCACCTTCCACCGCGTGGAGGGCGGGACCTATGCCCGGGGCGGCTCGCGCGACAACCGCGTGGAGGCGAAGGCCGTGGCGGAGGGCATCGCCGCGCACCTCGCCGCGCACCCCCGCGACTCCGTGGGCGCCGTGGCGTTCTCCGAGGCGCAGCAGCGGGCCGTGCTCGCGGAGGTGGAGGCGATCTTCCGCGCCCGGCCCGAACTCGAGGCCGCGGCGGCGGCGCGCGCCGACGAGCCGCTGTTCGTGAAGAACCTCGAGAACGTGCAGGGCGACGAGCGGGACGTGATGTTCTTCTCGATCGGCTACGGCCGCGACGAGGACGGGCGCCTCACGATGAACTTCGGCCCCCTCAACGGGGACGGCGGCCACCGGCGCCTCAACGTCGCCGTCACGCGGGCGCGGAAGGCGGTGCACGTGTTCGCCTCCCTCGACCCGGAGGACATCGATCCGGCGCGGACGTCCTCCGCGGGCGCGAGGCTCCTGCGCGAGTACCTGCTGTACGCGCGCGACCGGACGGCGGCGGCCGCCGCGGCGAGCGGTGGCGAGACGACGCCCCTGGTCGCGGCGCTCGAGGCGGCGCTCGGAGCGGAGGGGCTCCGCGTGGGGCACCGCCTCGGCTCGTCCTCGTGGCGTCTCGACCTCGCCGTGGCGAAGCCCGGCGCGACCGATCGCTGGCTCGTCGGCATCGAGACGGACGGCCCGGCCTACCGGGCGGCGGCCACCACGCGCGACCGCGAGCGGACCCGGCCGGAGGTGCTCTCCCGGCTCGGCTGGCGGCTGCTCCGCGTGTGGGCGCCGGACTACGTCCGCTCGCCGGCGAAGGAGAAGGCCCGGATCCTCGCCGAGGTGGAGGCCGCCGCCGCCGCGGCGCCGGCCCCCGCGGCGGCGGTGCCGCCGGCACCCGCTCCCGCGGCGTCCGCCCCGCCCTCCGCTCCGGAGAACGGGACCGCGGCCGGACCCCGCCGCAAGCCCCGGAAGACGAACGGCGGCGGACCCGACGGGCCCCCGCCCTACGTGCCGACCCCGAAGCGCCTGCTGCGCGTGCGGGGGACGTTCGACGAGGACGAGGCGGAGATGAGCCGCCTCATCCTCGCCGTGGCGGCCCAGGAGGGGCCCGTGCACGTCGAAGTCGTGCTGAAGAGGGTGGTGGCGGCCTACGACACCCGGACCACGGAGAGGATGCGGGCGGCCTTCGAGCGGGCGCTGGCCAGGGTCCTCGTCGGCGGGCTCGTGGAGCGCCGTGGCGATTTCCTGTGGCCGGAGGGCGTCGTGGACTGCCCGCTGCGCGGGCCGTCGGAGGACGATGAGGTCCGCGACATCGCCCACGTGCCGGCGGAGGAGATCGCCGACGGGGCGCGGACGGTGCTCGCCGTGGACCTCCGCCTGCCGCGCGAGGCGCTCGTGAGGGCGGTGGCGGGGCTCCTCGGACACCGCCGCCCGGGGGAGGCGGTGCTCGCGCGCACCGACGCGGTCATCGGCGCGGAGGTCGCCGCCGGCCGCTTCGTGGACGTGGGCGGGGCGATCAGCCTCTCCGCGTGAGGAGATCCGAGAGCGGGACGGCGAGCGCGGCGTCCACTCGGCCGGCGAGCGCCGTGAGCCCCTCCTCCGGCGGCGCGCCGGGCCCCGACGGCGCGGGCAGCGCGGCGCCGGCGTTGCGCACCGCGTTGACCACCTCCGCCGCGGTGATGGCCGAGGGCGGCCGGGCCGGCTGCCAGCCGCCCCCCTCGAGAGCGACGGCCACGCCCGCGTGCTCGAGCGTGTCGAGCAGGCGCCGGGCCAGGCGCTCCGGGATGCCCAGCGCCTCCGCCGCCTCATCCGTGTCGAGGCCGCCCCGCCCCGCGGTGAAGTTCTCCGCCAGGAGGAGCGCGAGCCGCAGGGCGCTTCGCTCCTTCGTCCCGGGGCTCGGCTCGCCGAAGCCGCGGCCGAGGGCGAAGGTCCGCGCGTGCTGCAGGCCGTAGCCGATCTCCGCACCGAGGAGCACGATCATCCAGGAGAAGTACAGCCACAGGAGGAACATGGGAACCGCGGCGAAGGCGCCGTAGGCCACGCCCAGACCGGCCACCTCCCGCTGCGCGCCGAAGTGCAGGCGCTGGACGACCTGCCACAGGATGCCCGCCACGATGGCGCCCGCCGCGGCGCACGTGAAACGGACCCGCGTGTTCGGCATCAGGAAGTACAGGAGCGTGAGCGCCAGCCAGGCGAACACGTAGGGCGCCGCGGAGAGCGCGGAGTCGAGGAGCGAACCGGCCACCGGCAGGCCACGGACCGCGGCCATGAACCGCGAGGACATGAGGCCGGCGGTCGTCGCCATGGCGGCGAAGATGAGCAGGGGGGCGACCACGGCCACGGACACGTAGTTCGACACGCGGCGCGCGAAAGACCGGCCCCGCTCCGCGCCCCAGACGCCGTTCAGGGCCTTCTCGATGCTGGTCAGCGCCTTGACCATGGCGTAGAGCAGCATGACGATGGCGACGACGCCGATCGCCTTCAGGTCCGCCTTCTCGAACGCCGCGGCCGCCTCCTCGAGCACCTTCAGCTGCTCGGGCGGGATCTGGCCGGTCAGGGCGTCCACCGCCTTCCCGGGCACGCCGAGGCGCGCGCCGAGGCCGGCGGCCAGCGCCACGAACGGGATGATCGACATGAGCGAGATGTAGGTCAGCGAGGCCGCCCACACCGAGGCGCGGTTCGTCCCGGCCCCGTGGACCGCGAGGACGAGGGCGCGGAGGACGTGGACCCCCGCCCGCCTCGGGCGGGAGAGCCCGCCGAGGTCGAGGCGCCAGATGTCCTCCCGCAGGAACCGCCAGAGCCGCCGGATGCCCGCCATGCGGCGCATTATGCCCGCCCGAACGGCCCCCGGCCACCCTGCGCCTCGGGTAACATGGCGGGATGGCGTTCAGCGAAGCCTGGTACGAGGAGCAGGAGTTCAGCGCCGTGGGGGCGCGCGGCTTTACGGTCGCCGGCGTCGAGTTCTGCGACTGCGCGTTCTCCCGGTGCGACTTCGCCGGGGCGGAGTTCCGGGACTGCCGTTTCGACCGCTGCACGTTCACGGCCTGCGATCTCTCGCTCGCGCGCGTCCCGGATTCGCGCTTCTCGGCGGTGCAGATCGTCGAATGCCGGGCCGTCGGCATCGACTGGTCCGGCGCCACGGCCCGCGCGGCGCTCGAGCTGACCTTCCTCCGCTCGGACCTGAGCCAGAGCGTGTTCCTCGAGCGGGCGACGCGCCGGCTCTCGCTCCTCGACTGCGTCGCCCGGGAGGTCGAGTTCGCCGGCGCGGACCTCCGGGGCGCGAGGTTCGCCGGGACGGACCTGTCGGGGGCGCGGTTCCTGGAGACCGAACTCACGGAAGCCGATTTCCGCGGCGCGCGCGGCTACTTCCTCGACCCTTCGAGAAACCGGGTGAGGAAGGCCCGCTTCGCCCTGCCGGAGGCCGTCGCCCTGCTCGGCGCCTTCGACATCATCCTCGAGTGAGCGGGGAACTCGCCCGGGCCGTCCGTGGTCGGACCTGCGGTCCGCCGCGCCGGCCCCGGCGCGCCGGCGCAACGACACGGCGGGGGGCCGCAGTGGGCCCCCCGGCCGTTCCCCCGTCGGTCTCTCCGAAAGTCGCGCCCTCGAGCGCTCGTTTCGTCGCTCTGGATCTGCCGGCCGATCCGTTTTCGCGGAGAAAATCCGGAAAAAATCCGCGGAGACCCCGTGCGGACGCCTTCCGCCCCCCCGGGTCCGGGCCCGGATTTCCTACGCCTCGCCGGCACCCCGGAGGTTTGCTGGAATCGCGTCGGACATCGCGGAGGGAGGGAAGGGGCCTCCGCCTTGGTGCACATCCATGACGCCACCCGTGACCTGCCCGTTCGGCGCCGACCTCCAGGAGTTCTGGGAGGCGCGCCACGAACTGTTCAGCCGCTTCGACGAGGGCATCCGCATCGACCACGACGGCCTGTTCGCCGTCAAGACCGAGGCGGCGGCCCTGGACACCGCCCGCCTCCTGCCGGGCCCCCGGGTGTTCGACGCCTTCTGCGGCGTCGGGGGCAGCGCCATCGCCTTCGCCCGCGAGGGGAGGCAGGTGGTGACCGCCGATCTCGACCCGACGCGCCTGGAGATGGCGCGCCACAACGCCGGCCTCTACGGCGTGGCCGATCGCATCCGCTTCGTCCACGCCGACGTGTTCGACCTCCTCCGGACCGAGAAGGCGGACGCCGTCTACTTCGACGCGCCGTGGGGAGGGCTCGCGGCCCTGGACCGCGAGCGGTTCACGCTCGACGACTTCCGGCCCAGCGCCCGCCGACTCCTCGAGGCGGCCCTGCCCAGGTTCCCCGCCGTGGCGATGACGGTTCCGCCGCACTTCGACTTCCGCGACCTGCATGCGCTCGGCGTACCGTGGTTCGCCCGCGCCCGCGTCCTCCGGGGCGAGGTCGTGTACCACGACGTGTTCCTCAACGTCCCGGTGCCCCCGGCGCTCTGATCCGGTGCCGGGGCCGAGGGGCGGCCGGAGGACGCGCAGCCCGAGACGGATGACGAGGGAGCCGGCCGGATCGGACGGCACGCCGGCGCGGAGCCTCCTCGTGGTCGGCACGAGGCCGGACCCGCAGACGACGGCGTCCGGCGGCGTCGAGACCGGCAGCACGAAGTCGCCGGACGCTCCGGGCAGGCGCCGGGAGCCGGGGGCTGCGCGTCCACGCCAGCGCCCTCGGCCGAAGCGGCAGCGGCAGGGCGGGCGCGATGCCGGCGGCGGGGCCGGGGATCCGTTCGACGGCACGCCGGGCGCGCTCGAAGCGCTGCTGCGCGGGCGGGCCGGCCCCGCGCACGCCCCGCGGCGGTGCCGGACGCTCCCCGGTCACGCGACCCCGGGTGCTGCGCCGCTCCGCGGCTGTCGACCGCCCGTTGCCCCGGACCCGCCGCCCGGCTATGCTCGGCCTCCGATGCGCCCTCGGTTCGCGACGCTGCTGCTGCTCGCCACCCTCATCGCCCCCGCCGGGGCCGCGCCGCCGGCGCGGGCACCGCGGCTGCCTCCGCTCGGCGGGGCGGCGAAGAAGGAGATCGAGGACCTCTTCGCGCGCTACCTCGCGGCGAACGACGCGGACCGGCCGGCGATCCTCGCGGAGGTCCGCAGGCGCGACCCGATTCCCGAGGCCGCGGCGAAGGAGTTCCGCAAGGACCTGCTCGCGGCGGCGCGGAAGGGCCTGCGGGTGGACGGCGAGAGCCGCAGCACCCTCGCCCACCCCGACTACCCCGGCAGCTTCCTGCTCTCGGGCGCCTCCGGCGGAAGGCCGAAGGGGCTCCTCGTCGGCCTCCACGGCGGCGGCGAGGGCAGCGGCGACCCCTCCGAGGCCGCCCAGAAGTGGCAGTCCGCCACCGGCATGGACTGCATCTGCGTGTTCCCCGAGGCCATCGACAAGGTCCAGACGGCGTGGAACAAGGAGAAGCAGGAGCGCTTCGTCCTGGCGCTCATCGAGGCCGTCAAGCGCACCTGGCCCGTGGACACGAACCGCGTGTTCCTCGTCGGCCACTCCATGGGCGGCTACGGAACGTGGTCCGTGGGCGGCCACAACGCCGACCTCTTCGCCGCCATCTCCCCCAACGCCGGCGGCATCTACGTGCAGGCCGGCGAGGACCGGAAGATCGTCGGCCACGTCCCCGGGGTCGTGGCGAACCTCTGCAACACTCCCGTCTACTTCACCCACGGCGACAACGACGTGCAGTGCTGGGTGGAACCGGATCGCCTGGCCGCGCGCCTCCTCGGCGATCTGCGGAAGGAGCACCCCGGCTTCTTCGACTTCACCTACAAGGAGTACGCGGGCATCGGGCACGCCCTGCCGCCGGACGGGACGCATCCCATCCTCGAGTGGCTGACCTCCCACCGCCGGAACCCGTGGCCGAAGAAGGTCGTCTGGGAGCCCGCCGTCGCGTGGAAGAACACGATGTTCTGGGTCCGGAAGGAGAAGCCCGAGGGCGGGCGGATCGTCGCCGAGGTGCGGGAGGGCAACCTGATCGCCGTCGCGGCCGCGGACGGGCCGACCGACCTGTCCCTGCTCCTCTCGGACGATCTGGTGGACCTCGACAAGCCGCTCGTGGTCACGCTGAACGGCGCGGAGGTCTTCCGCGGCTTCGCCCAGCCCTCGGCGGCCGCGCTGCTCGAGAGCATCGCGGAGCGCAACGACCCGGCGATGGTGGCCACGGCGCGCATCGACCTCGGAGGCGCGAAGTGAAGTTCCCCTCGGACTCCCCGGTCACGCCCGAGAAGCAGGAGGCGCTGCGGGCCCGCATCGCGCGCCTCGGCATCCGGCTCGACCTCGTCACGGAGCAGTTCATGCGGGCCTCCGGGCCCGGCGGGCAGAAGGTGAACAAGACGTCGAGCGCGGTGCGCCTCCACTACCCCCCTCTCGACATCGTCGTGAAGTGGGCCCGGGAACGCTCCCGGGCGCTGAACCGCTTCCTGGCCCTGCGCGAGCTCGTGGACGAGGTCGAGGCCCGGGTGAGCCCGGAGACCTCCGAACGGCTCCGCGAGCGGGACCGGGAGCGGGAGCGCAAGCGCCGCCGGGAGCGCCGGTCGCGACGGTGACGGGGCAGGACGCGCCCACGGGGCGGGGGGAAGCGGCCCTGCTCGCGTGGTGACGATGGTGGTCGAGCGGTCCACCCGCGGAGACCACGATCAGCTCCCCGAGGGGGTGCGCGAGGCCTCGTCCGGGGGGCGCTGGGCGGGGAGCCGCCCGCCCCCGGTCCCCGGACACCGGTGGGCCGTCCGGGCCCTGCCCGAGGCCTTCGCCCTCGCGCCGGGACGCGATCAGGTCCTTCCGGGCCCGGTCCGGGTGGCCCTGGACGGGACGAGCCCCTTCCACCCCGACGCCGCCGTCACGGCGGAACCCGTCGGCCCGGAGTGCTCCTCGCCGGGGTCCGGTCACCCGGGACGCCCCGGCGCGACCGCCGGATCCGGGTCCCGGGCCGTTTCGCGGCCGGAGTCAGGGAGGCGGGCTCCTCTCGGTCCCCGGGAGGGACCAGCGAGATCCACGCCCGTGACGGCGCCCGCCTCCACGGGCTCACCGATCCGGCCGTCTCCCGCGCCGTCCCCGGCCTCGCCGTGACGCCGCAGTCGGTGCCGCGGGCCTGACCCGGGTTGACCGGGCCGCACGACTCGGGGATACTCCGCGGGTCCCCGACACGCCGCCAGGGGAACCCGGGAGCGGACGATGCACGCGCTGAAGCGGATCCTGGTCGGAACGGACTTCTCGCGGGCGGCCTCCCTGGCGGTGGCCCGGGCCGCGCTGCTGGCCGCGGAGCACGGCGCCTCGCTCACGATCATGCACGCGCGCCCCCGCCTCCCCGGGGCCGGCCTGCGGGCCCTGGGCCTGCGTCGCGCCGCGGGCACGCGCCTCGACCTCCAGGCCGAGGCCGCCATGCGCGAGGCTCTCGAGGTGGCGCGGGGCCACGGCGTCACCCCCGCTGCGCGGATCGTCGTCGGGGAGCCGGCCGCCACCCTGGCCCGCGACGGCGCCCGCCTCGGCGCCGACCTCCTCGTCGTGGGACACCGGGGCGGGCGCTCGCTGCGGGAAGCCGTCACGGGCACCACGGCGGAGCGCCTGCTCGAGCGGAGCGACGGAGACGTCCTCGTCGTCCGGGCCCCCCCCGCCGGCCCTTACGAGAGGATCCTGGCCTGCGTCGCCCTGGGCCCGGTCTCCCGCGCCGTCGTGCTGTCGGCGCGGGCGCTGTCGCGCGAGGCCCCCCTGACCGTGCTCCACGCCTACCAGTCGCCCTACGAAGCCCTCCTCCTCGACCATGGAGCCGGGCACGACGTGATCGAGGAGCACCGCCACGCGTTCCGGGCGGAGGCCGAGCGGAAGCTCGACGCGCTGCTCCGGAAGTGCCGGCTGCCGGAGCACGGCCGCGGGGTGACGAGGATCCTCCGCCGCGGCCGGCCGCCCGAGGTCATCCGGTCGGCGGCGATCCGCCTGCGGGCGGACGTCCTCGTCATCGGCCGCAACCAGTCGCGGCTCGAGGCGCTCTTCCTCGGCAGCATCACGAAGCACGTCACGCGCACCGGCCTCGTCGACGTGCTCGTGGCCGACCCGCGCCGCGGCGGCGGGGGGTGATCCGACGCTCCGGTTTGCCGCGCCGGCTCGACGATCGGCTATCCTCCTCCCATGCGCCGGACTGCGCTCCTCGGACTCCTCACCGCCACCGTCCTGCTCGCGCCGCCCCCGGCGGCGGGGGCGGGGCTGCCCCTCGGGAAGCTGAGACTGCCCCCCGGCTTCACGGTCTCCGTCCTCACCGACGAGACCGACGGGGCGCGCTCGATGTGCTTCGGGGCGAAGGGCACGCTCTTCGTCGGCACCCGGCCGCAGGGGATCGTGTACGCGGTGCGGGACACGAACGGCGACGGGAAGGCGGACGAGACGCTCCCCGTCCTCGCCGGCCTCGACACGCCGTGCGGCGTGGCGTTCCGCGACGGCGCGCTCTACGTGGCGGAGGTCTCACGGATCCTGCGCTTCGACGGCATCGAGGACGCCCTCGACGACCCGCCGGAGCCGGTGGTCATCCGCGACGACCTCCCCAGGGACGAGCACCACGGCTGGAAGTTCATCGCCTTCGGGCCGGACGGCCTGCTGTACGTGCCCGTCGGCGCCCCGGGGAACGTGGTCCTGCGCGAGGACGACCCGCGCTACGCCTCCATCCTGCGGATGAAGCCCGACGGCTCCGAGGTCGAGGTCTTCGCCCGCGGCGTCCGCAACACCGTGGGGTTCGACTGGCACCCGGCGACGAAGGAACTGTGGTTCACCGACAACGGGCGCGACTGGCTGGGCGACGACGCCCCGCCCGACGAGCTGAACCGCGCCCCGAGGGCGGGCCTGCACTTCGGCTACCCCTTCTGGCACGGGACGGGCATCGAGGACCCGGAGTTCGGCGTCCGTCTCGACCGCGCGAAGGTCACGCCGCCGGAGAAGGACCTCGGCCCCCACGTGGCGGCCCTCGGCATGCGCTTCTACACCGGGACGATGTTCCCCGAGGAGTACCGCGGGCAGGTGTTCATCGCCGAGCACGGCTCGTGGAACAGGACGAAGCCGATCGGCTACCGCGTCTCGCTCGTGCGCCTCGCGGACGGCCGCGCCGCCTCCTACGAGACCTTCGCCGAGGGCTGGCTCGGTGACGACGGCGCCTGGGGGCGACCCGCGGACGTGCAGGTCGCGCCCGACGGGGCACTGCTCGTCTCCGACGACAAGGCCGGCGCCGTCTACCGCATCGCGTACACGGGAGGTCCCGCGAAGTGAGGTTTCCGCCCGCCGTGCTCCTCTCCCTCCTCCTGACGGCGGGCGGTCCCGCCGCGGCCGCGCCCGTCGCCGCGGCCGCGCCGTCCGCCACCGTCGAATCCGCCCACTACCGTGTGACCGTGGAGGGCACGGAGGCCGAGGCCGACGAGGTGGCGAAGGTCCTCGAAGCCGCCTGGCCGCTGTACCGCGATTTCTTCGGCGCGGAGCCGAAACTCGCGGAGGGCGAGCGGCTCGGCGTCTTCGTGGCCGCCACCGTCGAGGGCTTCCGCGCCCGGCTGACCGCCGACGGCATCACTCCCCCCGCCGCCGGCGGGTACTACTCCCCGGGCAACCGCACGGCCTACCTGTGGCGGCAGCCGACGATCTACTACTCGCGCTGCCTGCTCCTCCACGAGGCCGCGCACCAGTTCCACTACCTCGCGCGCACCGGGAACCGCGCCCTGCCCATGGGCTGGTACGTCGAAGGGATCGCCGAGTACCTCTGCCGCCACACGTGGGACGGGGAGCGCCTCGCCGTGGGCGTCCTGCCGACTCTCAGTCTCGAGGACTACGCCGCCGCGGCCCGCCGTGAGGCGGCCGGGGACGCGGGCGCCCTCGCCTCCCGCCTCGCGAAGGGCGACCTGTCGCGCCCGCTCATGTGGGCGCTGTTCCGCTGGCTGCGGCACGGCGCGGAGGAGAAGAAGCGGGCGAACCTCCCGCGCCTCTGCGACAAGCTGGACCGCGGCGCCGCGGGGGACGACCTGCTGTGGAAGGCCTTCGGCTCGCCGCCGAGGGTCGCCGAGGCCCTCGTGGCGTACCTGGAGACCGAACAGGAGCCGTGGACTCCGGTTTTCAACGAATGGGAGGGCATCGGCCCCGGTCGCATCCGCGGAGTCGCCCCGCCCCCCATCGTCTCTTTCTGCCGCGTCAAGGCCGAGGTCCGCCGCCTCGCCGCGTCGCTCCAGGTGCCCGCGGAGGGCGACTGGCGCGGCGGGCTCCTGCTCGACTACGCGGGCAACGCGGACTACGTCGTCGCCATGTCCACTCCGGACGGCACCGTCACCGTGGCCCGCCGGACGGACGCCGCGGGCTGGCAGACGCTCGGCGCCGTGAAGTTCCCCCCTCCCGCGCCCGGCCAGCCGCTGCCCTTCGTCGCCGAGCGCGGGGAGGGAGGGGTCCGGCTCCGGGTCGCCGGGCGCGACGCGGGGCACTACCCGCTCGCGGCGAGGAGCATGGGCCTCGCCCTGCAGGGCTGCGACCTGCGGTTCGCCGACGTGGCCTGGGAGTAGGGCTCGGAGGCCGTGAGGAGACCCCACCCGGCCCGGTTGCCGGCCTCGGTGCGAGCGGGAGCCGGAGAGACCGAAAGGCCGCGTCCCGCCCCCCAGGCCGGCAACCCTCCGGGCCGGGCGCGATGCGCTTCGCACCTCCTCGTTGCCCGTCGTCGGTGACCGACTCCGTCAGGCCACCTCCTCCTCGCTCCCCGCGCTGCCCGCGCCTCGTCCCGGCGTGGCCTGCGGGGGACTTCCTCACGGCCGCTCAGCGCCACATCACCTGGAACGGGATCGGAGCGGGGGTCATGCCGATGCCCTTCCCGCCGACGTACGCCTCCAGCGTGGCCTGGAGAGGCTGCAGGCCCGGCGCGAGATGAAGCTGGGCGTAGGGGATGAACACCGTGAGGTCCGGGAAGATCGCCACGTCGTAGAGCGGCGTGACGTTCAGCATCGCGCAGACCTGCCCGGAACCGGACCGGTATGCGCCGTCGAAGTCCTTCAGCGGCTGGCCGTCGGCGCCCCAGTACCACGCCGCCACGAGCACCTCGGTGCCCCGCAGACCGGTGATGGTCATCCGCGCGCGGAGCAGCATGCCGTTCTGGCCGTCGATGACGACGTCGTGGGTGACGTAGCCCTGCTCGAAGACCGCGGCCGCGGCCGGCACCGGCGGCGGGGGGGCGCCCTGGCCCAGGCGGAACACGTCCGTGGTGGCCGAGGCCAGCGCGCGCCCTCCGCCGACCAGCGTGAGGGAGGCGCGTACGTCCCACGCCCCCTCGGCGAGGTGCAGCTGCGCCACGGGGATCCACACCTCCATGCCGGTGACGGTGGTCCGGACGTACTGGGGCACGACCTTGTTCTCGGCGTAGGCGAGGCCGTCCGACGAGACCCACTGGCCGTCGAAGTCCTTGAGCGGCGTGCCGTCGGCGAACTGGTAGCGGGCCTGGAGCGCCACTTCCTTCCCGAGGAGGTTGTCGACCTGCAGGTTCGCCGAGATCTTCACGTACGTGGTGCCCTGGTGCTCCGCCGCGGGGTCCACCGCCGTGGCGGTGATGACGCCCGCGGGTTCTTCGCCGCCGGGCACCGGCGTGGCCCCGGGCACGACGTAGGTCAGGTACACGGGGCCTCCGGAGGCCAGCGACTCGCCGCCCGCGAAGGCGCCGAGGGTCACCTGGAGCCGGTGCGTGCCCGGCGGCAGGTGGGTCTGCCCCGCCGGGAGGACCAGCCGCAGGTTCTCGAGGCGCTCGCGATCCTGCGTCGGAGTGACGTTGTCGCCCACCGACACCTGCCCGTCGAACGTGCGGAACTGGCCGTCGGTGTCCTCGATCCGCTGGCCGCTGCCGTCGGCGAACCACGCCACGAGGTTCACCGGCTGGCCGCGGAAACCCGAGGCGTCGAGGCTGAAACGGACGACGATGTCGCCGCCCGGGGCGGGCGGGTCCGCGGTCGCCGGGCCGAAGGCGGCCACGCGCGCCGCCGGCGGCGGCGCCCCCGTCCCCTGCCGGCGCACGAGGATCTGGGTCGACGCCTTGTCCCGGGCGAACCGGTACATGAAGTCGATCTGCGTGAGCGTGAAGTACTGCACGACGCCGTCGCCGTTCTCGTAGTCCATGACGTTGGCGAAGCCCGGCGTCTGGTCCACGTCCCCCTGCGCCCCGAGCCCGAGGTCGTTGCAGCCGATGCGCACGTTCCAGTCGCGCATCCAGGCGTGGGGCAGGCCGAAGAAGTGGCCGATCTCGTGGGCGAGGTTGTTCATCCACGCGCCCTCGGCCCGCGTCGTGACGACGCCGAGCCGCGCCCGCACGTCGCTGACGCGCGTCAGCACGCGCCGCGGCCCGGTAGGCGGGCGGTCGGCGAAGCCCACGTTGCTCTCGCCGCCGATCTCGTTGGCGTCGTGGGTGGGGTCCTTCAGCGCCCACACGCAGAACACGGTGAGGTGATCGACTTCGTCCGTCACCTTCAGCGTGCGCAGGTCCGTCGTCCCCACCCGCCGGGGGCCGTTGCCGTCCGGCGGCGCGCCGTAGACGTTCTCGGTGTCCATCTCGTAGCCGAGCGTTTCGGAGACTTCGCGCTCGTGCACGTCGTACGTCTTGTGATGCTGGAACTGGATGACCGGCGCGAACCGGCCGCCCCCGAACGCCTCCATGTCCGCGTCGGCGAACCGGTACACCCGGTTGGCGATGGCGAGCTGGGTCGCGACCCACCCATCCGGCGCGATCTGCGCCGCCGTGTGCTCCTCGGAGTAGATCCGCACGACGTTCACCGGGACGATGAGCTCCGCGCGGGGGTCCGGCGGCGCGGAGTCCACCCAGCGGTCGGCGCTGCGGTAGTCCTGCGGCGCCACCTGCCCACCGGCGCGCGGCACGGCGATGGCGGGCGAGTGGGCGAGGACGAGGACGACGGCGAGTGCGGCGGCGAGCAGCGTGCCTTTCGACATGCGCGATCCTCCCTCCGGGCGGAGATGTTACCCCCCCGGCGGGGTTCGTGGAAGCCGTGGGACCGCCCGAAACAACCCGGCCCGTCCCGGGTTAGAATCCCGAGTCCGACACCGGAGGGACCCCGTGAACCGAATCGTCGCCGCCATGCTCCTCTGCCTCCTCGCCGCCCCCGCCCTCGCCGAGGGGGAGACGGCGCGGGACCTCGTGAAACGGATGAAGGACTCCGACCCCTCGGTCCGTCTGTCCGCGGTGGCCGAGGCCGAAGAGGTCCCGGACGCCTCCATCACGAATCAGCTCGTCGTGCTCCTCGCGGACAAGGACGCCGTGGTCCGGACGGCGGCCATCGAGGCGCTGCGCGTTCGTCCGACGGCGGAGGAGCGCAAGAAGGCCGCCGCCGGCCTCGCCGTGCGCCTGAAGCCGCTCTCGGCGAAGCTCGCCGACGAGGAGGAGTACCTCCTCGCCATCTCCGCGCTGCACGATCTCGCCGAGCCGTGCGCCATCAAGGCGCTGCTCGACATCGAGCCGACGGAGGAGCGCGACTCGGCCCTGCAGCGGATGATGGCGGTGGCGAACATCCCGCGGCCGGAGGCCGTCGAAGCGCTCATCGCCTTCCTCGCCAAGGGGGTCAACCGCCACACCGGCCAGCGGGAGTACGCCGCCCGGGCGCTCCGCTACGCCACGGGAAAGGACTTCGGCGGCCGCGACCCCGACGTCTGGCGGTCGTGGTGGAACGACGCGAAGGCCTCGTTCGACTTCGAGGCCGCCGCGGCGCGGCGGGCCGAGGACCAGGCGCGCAAGGACGAGCAGGCCCGGCGCAAGGAGGAGGCGCGGGCGAAGCGCGAGGAGCGCGAACGCAAGCGGGCGGAGGGCGGCGGCAGGGAGGAGGGCGCCGGCGGCGACGCGCCGCCCACGGAGAAGCCGCCCGAGGAACGGGGCCCGCCGGACGGGGAGAACTGACCGGCTCGGGCGGCCGCCCCCCACCCTCGCCGGTGAGCGCCGGCCGTCGCGACGCGCGGAAAGCCGCGCCCGCCACCGCAGTTCACGCGGGGGGAGAGCCGGCGCGGCGGCGGTCGATGGGAACGGGGCGGCCGCGTTCGTCCACGTTCACGTAGGTGACCTCGGCGGTGGTGACCGGCACCTCGTCGCAGGGCCACGCGAAACGGTGGGCCCACACGTCGACCCCGAGCGTGAGCGACGTCCGGCCGACGCGCTTCGTCTCCACGAAGAACGAGACGGCGTCGCCCACGTAGACCGGGAGTTCGAACTCCACGCCCTTCATGGCGACGGTGACCACGCGCTCGCAGCCGAGGTTCCGCGCGTGGATGGCGCCCGCCTGGTCGATGTAGGACAGGATGACGCCGCCGAAGATCGTGTCGTGCACGTTCGTGTCCCGGGGCATCATCAGGACCTTGATCGCCGGCTCGCCGGAGGGCCGCGGACGGTTCCTCGGATCGCTCATGTCCTAAACATGCCACGCCGCATCCCCCCCGCGACGCGGAATCCACTCAGCCCCCGCCGCGGGCCGGCCGAAAAGTGAACCGATGAGCGGCACCGACGCGGGCCGGACCGGGCTCTCCACCCTCGACGTCTTCGACTTCGGGGTCCTTCTGCAGGCGCTGGCGCAGAGCCAGCGCGAGGGGACCCTGCGCGTCCACGACGGGGCGAGGGAGAAGTACGTCTGCCTGCGCGCCGGCCGCGTGGAGGCCATCTACACGCCGCGCTCGCGCTACCGGATCGGCCGCATCCTGTACAACTTCGGCGCGGTGGAGATCGGCGACCTGCACGCGGCGCTGGCCGCCCAGCGGGACGCCCAGACCACCCTCCCCATCGGCGAGTGGCTTCTCGAACGCGGCTTCGTCACGCGCGAGCAGGTGGATGCGGCGCTCCGCTACCAGGTGGTCGAGGAGCTCATCGAGGTCTTCCACTGGAAGGGGATGTCCTACGAGTTCTTCGCCGGCCCGCTGGAGAAGGGCGTCGGAGAGCGCGTCCGCAGCATGACCCGCATCGGCGGCGCCCAGGACGCCAACGGCGTCCTGCTGCAGGTGACGAAGATCCTCGACGACCTCGAGAAGTACAACCGCGAGACGCCGAGCCTGAAGGACGTGTACGAGATCACGGCCGACCCGGAGGAGTTCCTCGCGAGCCTCCCGGACGGCGAGGAGGCCCGCGCCGTGCTCGGCCTCATCGACGGCGTACGCGACATGGGCGACCTGATCCAGGAGGTCCGCCTGAACCGGTTCGAGGCCATGGAGGTCCTCTACCGCCTCCGGGCCGCGGGTCTCATCCGGGCGAAGAACGCCTTCGAGCTCTTCATGCTCGCGGAATCGGGTCGCCGGACCCTCCCGGCCTCGAGCCGGGCCCGGCTCTACGAGCGGATCGCCGAACTCGGCATCCAGGGGTTCGACATCTCCTACCGCCGTGCGGAGGTGTACGAGGAACTCGAGCGGTTCGAGGAGGCGGCGAACGAGTACGTGGCCCACTCGCGCAAGCGCGAGGAGGAGCACGATCTCGTCGGGGCCGCGCACGCGCTGGGGGACGCGGTGCGCGTGGCGCCCGGCCGCATCGCCCTCCGCGAGGAACGGGCGCGGGCGCTCGCGGACCTCGGGCAGGCCGCGGAGGCCGCGGACGAGCTTCGGGCGGCCGCGAGGCTCTACCGCGAGTCGGGCGATCGGGAACGGGCCGAGGCCGCCCTCGCCCGCGCCCAGGCGCTGCGCCCCGGCGACTGCACGCTGTTCTCGGAGCGGTTCGCCTCCCTCGTCGAGATGGGCCAGGGCGCGCGGGCGGCCCGCCTCGCCGTGGCCGCGGCCCGGGAGCGGGAGCGGGAGCGGGACCTCGCCGGCGCGCGGCTGGCGCTGTCCACCGCCATCCGCGCCGCGCCCGACCGGTTCGGCCCCCGCTCCGAACTCGCCGCCCTCCTGGTGCGGTCCGGCGACCGCTCGGGCGCGGTGGCCGCGCTGGGCGAGGCCGTCCCGGCGGTGCTGACGCGGTGCGCCCGGCGGCCGGACCGGGCGGTGCGGATCCTGGCGGGCCTCGCCGCCCGGATCGAGGGCCTCGGCGGCATCGCCGCCGCCGCGATGTTCGCCGTGGCCGAGGCGCTGCTGCGCCTCGGCCGGCGCCCGGAGGGGCTGCCGCTCCTCGTCCGGGTGGGCGAGGCGCGCGTGGCCGCCGGCGACCTCCTCGGAGCCCGGGAAGCCTACGCGCTGGCGTCGCGGACGACGCCCGAGGACCTGGACCTGGCGGAGACGCTCGCCCTGCTCAACGCCCGCGTCGGCCACCGCGAGCAGGCCATCGCCCGCCTCCGCGGGATCGCCGCGCTCTACCGCCAGCAGTCCCTGCCCGACCGGGCCGAGCGCGCGTACCGGGAGATCCTCCGCCTCGACCCCTTCTCCGCCGACGCGCTGCTGGAGATGGCGAAGCTCCGCGCGGAGCAGGGGAACCGCCGGGAGTCGGCGGCCCTCTACCACCGGCTCGGGGCGCTGCGGCTCTCCGCCGGCGACCTCGAAGCCGCGGCGGGCCACTTCGAGGAGGCCTGCCGCCTCGACCCCACGCGGCCCGAGCACGTGCGGGCCCTGGCGGACGCTCTCTCGCGCGCGCTCCGGGCGGGCCGCGCGACGGAACCGCTGGAAAGCGTCCTCGCCATGCTCCTCGCCCGCCGGGATCACGTGGCGGCGGCGGACGTGGCGCTCCGGATCCTGACGCTCGCCCCCGGCCATCCCCGGGCGAGGACGGCTCTCGCGGAGGCGATCCGCGGCCTCTCCGAGCGGGCGGCCGCGGTCGCCTGACACCCCGCGCGGGCCGGCAGACCCCGGCGCGGGTCCGGCGACGCCCCTACTTCGGCTCGCGTACCGAGCACGAGTAGGGGTCCTGCAGCGCGGCGATGAGCAGCGCCGGGTCGAGGTCCTTCGCGACGGTCAGGGTCGCCGTCGCCTCCTCGAAGGACACCTCCGCCTTGACGACTCCGGGCACCGCCATCAGCTGCCCCCGCACCGCGGGGGCGCAGTTGCCTGCTCAACTCATGCCGTCGACGTCGAGGATGACGACCTTCGTCTCGGTGGGCGCCGGGGGCGGGGCGGGCGTCGGGGCGGCATCGGCGGGCCGGGCGGCGGAGGTCCCCCCCACCGCGGGGCCCTTCTCCGCCTCGCCCTTCCCGCACGCGCCGAGAGCGGCGGCGAGCAGCAGCAGGACGTACGCCGGACGTATCCTCATCGCGGTCTCCTCATTCGGACTTCACGTGCGGGAAGACGCCGGACATGGAACACGTCCTCCGGAGCGGTTTCCCGTGGTTTTCGCAGTCCTTGTAGGCGCAAGCGCCGGCCACGTGGGCCACGGCCCCGCACGCCTCGCACACGTACTCGACCAGCGCCCGGGACTCCTTCTTCAGGAGACCGCCCCCGCAGTCCGGGCACTCTCCCGGGGCGGACCTGCGGATGGCGCAACCGGGACACTCGTAGTAGATCTTGAGGCAGGCCTCGGCCTCGACGGAGTCGGCGAAGCAGTACCGGCAGGCGTGCGAGCCCGCCGTCCGCTTCTGCAGGGGCTTGCCGCAGGAGGAGCACTCGCCCGGCGCCGCCGAGGCGGTCCGGCAATCGTCGCAGGCATAGTAGGTCGCGCCGGAGAGGATGTCGCCCGCGCCGAGGATCTTCGAGCAGGATTCGCAGTAGCGGATCCTCTCGAGCCCCGAGAGATCGCACTCCTCGGGGCCCGCGGCCCTCGCAGCCAGCGCGAGCGCGGCCAGGATCACGGCGGGGATCAGCGGGGTCCGCATGTCGAAACCTCCGGCAGGCACACCGGGACGGATTGTAGCCGATACCGCGGCGGGCGGGCCCGAATGGGCGGGGCGGCGTACGCATTCCGTTCGCATTTCGCCCCCTGCCGGGCGCGCCCTCCGGTTTCGTGGCCCCGGGATCACCCCGTGCTACTGTCCTGCGTCCTCCAGGAGATCGAGATGAAGCTCGCGGTCACGGGTCTCGTCATCCTCCTCGCGGCCATCGCCGTGGCGATCCTCTCGGTACGCGGGGAGGAGCCGTCTCCTCCCGCCGCCCCTGCCGCCCCCCCGGTGGACGCGGGGCCCTGGCACGCCATGTTCTGGAACATCGAGAACATGTTCGACACGGTGGACGACCCCCGCTCGAAGAGCGAGGACGCGCTGGAGCCCCCGGTCTTCGAGGAGAAGCTGCGGCGGATCCGGGAGGTCGTGCGCCGCGTGGACTTCGGCCGCGGGCCCGACATCCTCGCCCTGGTGGAGGTGGAGACGCCCGAGGTCGTCCGGCAGATCGTGGGGCAGGTGCCCGGGCCGCGCTACGAGGTCTTCCTGAAGCCCTGCGGCTACGAGCGGGGCATCAACGTGGCGCTCGCCACCCGCCTGCCGGTGGCCGCCGGGACGGCGGTGGAGCACCTCGACCCGGGGACCACGGGCCGCACGATCCTCCACGCGGTGCTGCAGACCGGCCCCGAGCCGCTGCACGTCTTCGTCTTCCACCTGAAGAGCCAGCGCAACCTGGAGCGCGAGCCCGAGGTGGACGCCGCGAACCGCGCCCTGAGGGTGAAGGAGGCGAAGTTCCTCCGCGGACGGGTGGACGCCATCCTCGCGAAGGACGCGGCCGCCAACATCCTCCTGCTCGGCGACTACAACGAGGACTGCGACGACAGCATGTTCCGGGACGTGCTGCAGGCGGTGGAGGCCCGGCGCGGCGACAAGGCCCCCACGTACACCACCGGCGACGAAGTTCGCCTGCTCGTGAACTACGGCCCCGCCCTGAAACAGTCCTTCCCCCGCGGCGGCACCTGCTGCTACTACCGCAAGTGGAGCGTCTTCGACAACGTCCTGACCTCGGAGGCGCTGGCTCTCCCCGGAGGGCTGTGGCTGACCCCCTACAAGGTCTGGATCGGGGTCACCTGGGACCAGCTCGACAACTTCGCGGAGCCCGAGCACTTCGACCTGAAGTACCCCACCGGAGTCTCCGACCACCTCCCGGTCATCATGCGCCTGACGTGCGGGAGCTGAGCCCGCGGGGCGCCCACCGGGCCAGCGCGGCCTCGGCCGCCGCGTAGACCCGGGGGAACAGGTCGGGCCCCTCCGGCAGAGCCCCCTGCGGGCCGTGCTCCGTCGCCTCGAGGAGCGCCTCGGCGAACGGGACGAGGGACGCGGTCGGGGCGAACCGCAGGAAGCGCGGATCGAGGTCCCCCAGCCGCACGCGGTCCAGCCCGTCGGCGTCCTTCAGGAGGAGCGTGAGGGGCCCGAAGGGCTCCGTCAGGGGGGGCTCCGGGGCGCCCACGTGCCGGGCCACCGCGTACCTGACCGCCTCGAGGTCGGCGGGCGTCAGCCCCGCGCGGGCGAACAGGTCGAGCGCCTCCGGCAGGCGGGCCAGCCGCTCCGCGGCGTCCCGCCCGTGGCGCCGGCAGGGGCCGTCGTGCGTTCGCGCGAGGTCGTGCAGCCAGACCGCCGCCCACAAGCGCAGCCCCTCCTCGCGGCGCCCCGTCGCCTCGAGCAGGACGAAGGCGTGCACCAGGACGCGGGCCACGTGGGCCGGCCCGTGGGTCCGGCTCGGTGACAGGAACAGCCGCGCCGGCGGAGCGAGTTCCGAGAGCGGCAGCGGGACCGGGTTCACGAGACGGAGGACCATGGTCCGCCATGCTACTCCCGGCGCCCCTTTCGGGTAGGGTTTGGGGATGGACGTCATCGCGCTGTCCCCCGCCTTCACCTCCTGGATCCTCGTGCCCCTCCTCATCTTCCTCGCCCGCGTGTGCGACCAGACGATCGGCACGCTCCGGATCATCCTCCTCGCGAGGGGCAACCGGCTGCTGGCTCCGCTTCTCGGGTTCATCGAAGTCGTCATCTGGCTCGTGGCCATCCGCCAGATCTTCACGCGCCTCGACAACTTCATGTGCTACTTCGCCTACGGCGCCGGCTTCGCGCTGGGCAACTACGTCGGGATGGTCCTCGACGCGAAGATCGCCCTCGGCACCCAGCTGCTCCGGGTCATCACGCGGAAGGACCCGGCCCTCCTGGCGGTGCGCCTGCGGCAGGACGGCTACGGGGTCACGGAGCTCTCCGGCGAGGGCGCCACGGGGCCCGTGAACATCCTCTTCACGCTGGTGCCGCGCCGGGACGTGCCCGCCGTGGCCGACGTGGTGCGGGAGTACCACCCCAACGCGTTCTACTCCCTGGAGGACGTCCGCACCGTGGAGTCCGGCGTCTTCCCGGCCACGTCCCGCAACCCGTGGATCACCACCCGCAAGGGGAAGTGAGGGGAGGCCGCCCGTGCAGGTGATCGCCGATTCCGCGAGGACCCTCGAGGTCCTCCTGCCGTGCGTGCGCGCCTCGGCGACGGTCCCGGTCTCCGCCCTGCCCCCACCGGAGGCGGCCCTGTTCGCCCGCCTCGGGGGCGGCGCGGAGGCGGTGCTGGCGGGCCCGCCACCCGGAGCGGCGGCCCGCTTCTTCCACCGCCTCTTCCTGGTCGAGGAGGCGCCCGTCTCGCAGTTCGACGTCCTGCGCGACCACCTCTCCTCCGGCGGCGTCCTTCCGGGGCCGGTGGCCACGGCGGCGCGGGGGGGCCGCGGGTTCCACGGCCACCGCGGTCGGTCGTGGAGCACGGTCCGCGGCAACCTCCACCTCTGCGCGGCCTTCGCCCCCGAGGGGCTGCCGGCGGATGCCGCCCTGGGGATGGTGATGCTGCCCGCCCTCGTCGCGGCGGAGGCGATCCGGGACGCGTCCGGGGGGAGTCTCGATCCCCTCGTCAAGTGGGTCAACGACGTCACCGTCGGCGGGCGCAAGGTGGCGGGCTCCCTGACGACGACCCAGGTGGACGAGGCGGGGTTGCTCGCGGTCGTGCTCGGGATCGGAGTCAACGTGGAGGCCCGGCCGCCGGTCGCCCCCACGCCCTTCGTCCCCGCCGCCGCCTGCCTGCGCGACTACCCCTGCGCCGCGGACCTCACGGAGGCCGACCTGCTCCGCGCCGCCCTGGAGGCCTTCGCCCGGTTGTCGTCGGCGGCGATAGCGGGCGGCCCTGGCGTCCTCTACCCGGAGTACCGCCGTCGCTCGGCGGTCCTCGGGGAGGAGGTGCGCATCTACCCCGAGGGCGGAGGGGACCACGCGGCCGATCCCCCTCTGGCATGCGGGGTGGTGGAGGACCTGCGGCCGGACCTGTCGCTCCTGCTGCGCGGCCGGCCGGAGTCCGTGGATCGCGGGCGCCTCGCGTTCGAGAGGGATTGCCGGGCCTTCGGGCGCTGAGCGGGAGCCCGGAATGAGCGTGTCCCGCCGCCCGGTTTGACCTATCCTTCTCTCTCTCACGCCGCCCGGGGGCCATCGCCCATGTCGATCTCCGAACTGGCCGCCATGTGCGGCGTCGCGTTGCTCGTCGTCTTCGCGCTCCTCGGCCTGTTCGCCCTCGCGATCCACTTCATCGTCCGCCTGTTCCCCGAGGGCCGGACCGGGGACTCCGCCGTCCATGCCAGCGTCATCGCCGCCGCGGTGGCCGCCGTCCTTCCGGGCGCCCGCGTGAGCCGAATCGAGGAGGAGAGATGATCCACGCCGATGTCGCCAAGAAGATCCGCGTCATGTTCACGCCGTTCCGGGACGGCCTGCAGAGCTCGTTCGGCGGCAAGGTCCGCCTGAAGGACATCCTCCCGGCGATGGAGTTCGCGGCCCGCGGAGCGAAGGTCCGCCACTTCGAATTCGGCGGCGGGGCCCGGTACCAGGCCCCCTACTTCTACGTGGGCGAGGACCCCTTCACCTGCCAGGACGAGATGCGCAAGGCGGTGGGGCCGGACGCCGACCTGCAGATCCTCACGCGCTCCGTCTCCGGGGTGACGCTGAACACGCAGAAGAAGAGCGCCCTCGCCCTGCAGGCGCGGCTCATGAAGAAGCACGCCACCACCTGGGACCGCAACTTCGACTACATGAACGACGTGGACAACCTGGCGAAGACCGGGCAGCCCATCGTCGACGCCGGCCTCCACCATCAGGTGTGCGTGGCCCTCATGGGCCTGCCGTTCGCGGACCCCACCGTGCACACGGCGGAGTTCTACGTCGGCATCATCCGGCGGTTCATGGAGAAGGGCGTCCCGTTCCACTCCGTGTGCATGAAGGACGCCTCCGGGACCACGGACCCGAAGACCTGCCACGAGACGGCGAAGGGGCTCCGGAAGATCATCCCTCCGGAGATCCCGCTGTGGATGCACACCCACGACACGGCGTCCATGGGGGTCGCCTGCTACCTGGCGGGCATCGCCGGCGGGGTGGACGGGATCGACCTCTCCGTGCGCCCCATGGCCTCGGGCACGGTGCAGCCGGACGTCCGCTCCCTGTGGCACGCCCTGAAGGGCACCGGGTACTCCCTCGACATCGACCACACGAAGATGGGCGAGGTCGAGACCATGCTCCTCGAGGGCCTTGCGGAGTACGACTTCGACCCCGTGACGACCACCGCCGACGCGCGCGTGGTGGGCTTCCCCATGCCCGGCGGAGCCATCGGCCCCAACGTCCACATGATGAAGGAGGCGGGCATCCTCGCGAAGTACGGCGAGGTCCTCGCCGAGTTCCCGACCGTCGTGAAGGCCGGCGGGGCGTGGACGAGCGTCACGCCGGGCAGCCAGCAGTACTGGCTGCAGGCGTTCAACAACGTCCTCTACGGGCGGTGGAAGAAGATCAACGCCGACTACGGCCGGGCGGTCCTCGGGTACTTCGGTCGCCCCCCGCTGTCGCCGGACCCGGAGGTCGTGAAGCTGGCCTCCGAGCAGCTGAAACTGCAGCCGTTCTCCGGCGACCCGCTGGAGGCCGCGCCGGACAGCCTCGCGCTGGCCGAGGCGGCGCTCAGGGAGCGCAACATCCCCGTCAGCGAGGAGAACGCGTTCCTCGTCGCCGCGGCGGTGGTGCCCGGGAAGAACATGGACCTGAACGAGGGCATCCGCTTCCTCACCGGCAAGGCGAAGATCTCCCTGCCGCTCCGGAAGAAGGAGGAGGCTCCGAAGCCCGCCGTCGCCGCGCCGGCCCCGGCGGCCGCCCCCGTTCCGCCGCCCCCCCCTCCGGCGCCGGTGCTGTCCGCGCCGGTGACGACGCGCTGCGTGGTGCAGGAGGGGACGACGACGCGGACCTTCCGCATCACCATCGAGCCGCCGGAGTCCGCGCCCGCCACCGCGGCGCCGGCCGCGCCGCCGGGGATGGCGGCCACCGCGCCCGCGGCGCCTGCCGCCCCGCCCGCGCGGTCGACCCCCGTCTACTCGCCGTTCGAGGGCAAGACCGAACTGGTCGAGGTCTCGGTCAAGGCCGGAGACCGCGTCGAGAAGGGCCAGGTGGTCGCGGCGGTGGAGGCCATGAAGGCGAAGCACGAGGTCCGCGCGCCGTGCGCCGGGAAAGTGCTGTCCATCGACGCCCGGCCGGGAGACGACGTCCGCGCGGGAGTCCCCATCCTCACGATCGGGGGTTAGGGCATGGAGGCGCTCCGCACGCTGTACCTGAGTTCGGGGTTCGCCGGCCTCAGCTGGCAGAACCTCGTCATGTTCGCCGTGGGGGGAGTCCTCATCTGGCTCGCGGTCCGCAAGGGCTTCGAGCCGCTGCTCCTCGTCCCCATCGGGTTCGGGGCCATCCTCGCGAACATCCCCGGGGGGCTCCTTTCGGCCGCCGACGAGGCGGTCTACGGCGTCAAGGAGCCGCGCGGCATCCTCCAGCACGTCTACAACGCGGGCATCGCCACGGAGTTCCTGCCGCCGGTGATCTTCCTCGGCGTGGGGGCGCTCACGGACTTCCGGCCGCTCCTCGGCCGGCCGGTCACGTTCCTCCTCGGCGCGGCGGCGCAGCTCGGAGTGTTCGTGGCCGCCCTGGGCGCCGCGGCCCTGTTCGGCTTCAGCGCCCGGGAAGCCGCCTGCGTGGGGATCATCGGCGGGGCCGACGGGCCCACGACCATCTTCCTCACGTCCAAGCTGGCGCCGCACCTCCTGGGTGCCGTGGCCGTCGCCGCCTACTCCTACATGTCGCTCGTCCCGGTGATCCAGCCGCCGATCATGAGGCTCCTGACGACCCGCCGCGAGCGGTTCATCGCCATGCCGCAGGCCCGGCCGGTGAGCCGGACGGCGGTCCTCGTGTTCCCGATCGCCGTGGCGGTCCTCACCTCGCTCGCGGTGCCCGCCGCCGCCCCCCTCATGGGGCTGCTGATGTTCGGCAACCTCCTCCGCGAATCGGAGGTCACGGAGCGCCTCTTCAAGACCGCCAGCGGGGCCCTCATCAACATCGTGACCCTGTTCCTCGGCCTCACCGTCGGCGCCACGATGGAGGGCACCTCTTTCCTCCGGCCCCAGACGATCTACATCCTCCTCCTCGGCGCGGTGGCGTTCGCGTTCAGCACCGCGGGTGGCGTCCTGTTCGCCAAGGCGCTGAACCTGATCCTGCCGGAGGGCCGGAAGATCAACCCCTGCATCGGGGCGGCGGGAGTGTCCGCCGTGCCGATGTCCGCCCGGGTGGTGCAGACGTTCGTGTCGCAGGAGACGGACGGTGAGGTGAACCCGCTGATGCCCGCCATGGGCCCGAACGTCGCCGGCGTGCTCGGCACCGCGGTGGCGGCGGGGGTCTTCCTGGCGCTCCTGGCGTGAGACGGCGATGAGGCGCCTGCTCGGGCTGTTCGCCTCGAGACCCCGCGCGGCGGTCGTGCTCACCGCGACCTGCTTCCTCGCCGTGTGCACGACGCACGACCTGGTGCAGGACCTCGCCTACGCCCTCCAGAGGCTCTTCGGCCGCGCGGTCTTCAGCCCTCTCGTCGCGCTGCTCGGCCTCGCCGCGGCGGCCCTCTACGTGGGTTCCGCCGAGCGTTCACTGCGCGGATCCCCTGTCCGCCGGGTCGGGCGGGTCGCCGTCGTCGTGCCGGCGGTCCTCATGGCCGCGTCGTTCCTGACCCTCCTCTCGACGAACATGGAGGCGGTCCACTTCCTGCAGTACGGGCTGCTCTTCCTCCCCCTCCACGCCGTCACCGGCCGCCTCGCCCTGCCGTTCCTCGTGACGGCCCTCCTCGGCGCGGCGGACGAGTGGTTCCAATACGCGGTACTGCACCGGGGCTGGGCCGTCCCCTACGACGTGAACGACGTGGTCCTGAACGCCATCGGGGCCGCGGCCGGGGTGGGGGCCATCGTGGCCTTCGGGGACGCGCGGCCCGCGCCGCGGGACCGGCGGCCGCTCCGCGCGGCGTGGGTCCCGGTGCTCGTCGCCGCGGCGGTGTTCGGGGCGGGCGGCCCGGCCCTCCGCGCCGCCGGGGTGCTCGCCCTGTACCCGGAGGACGCGGGCCCGCGCGCGGCCCTCCTCCTCAGCAGGGAAGAGCGGCCCGCGTCCCGCTGGACGCGGCCGGACTGGGGGCGGCCGTTCTACTCGCTGCACCCCGGAGTGGCGGTGGCGGCCTGCCTGCTCCTCGCCGCGGCCGTCGCCGGTCTGGAGGGGCGAGTCCGTCTGGACGTTACGCGAGGCTGTTCAGCGCGGAGGGAGAGTGGTATCATCTCCCGCCCGGAGGGAGGTCAGGCATGAGAAGGAACATCGTCCTTTCCGTCGCGGCCATCATGGTCATCGCGGCCAGCGTCTCCACCGCGTGGCCCGTCATCATGATGTCCGAGCCCACGTGGGTCTCCAACGGCACCCACGACCTCGTGATGGTGCACAAGGCGAGGATCCTGGGCGTGGGCCGGGCCTGGGCGACCTGCTATGCCGCCCAGGACGCGCGGGCGGTGCTCCGCATCGGGCACAACCTGACGGTCTCCGGCCACTACCGCGTGCGGCGGCCGGACTCGGCCGGGGTGTTCCCCTACGAACTCACCCTCCCGCTCCACCGGGTCGACCACAAGGGCTGGGAGAACCGCTTCCTCGCCGTGACGTGGGACGACAACTACTACTCGGACACCGCGTTCCGCGCCCGTCTCGCCGAGTTCCTCGACGCCCTCGACGCGAGCGTCCTGTGCCCCATCGACGTGGATTCGGAGGACCCGCGGCGGGTCGAGCGGATCTACAGCGGCCCCATGCCGTTCATCCCCATCCAGGGAAAGGTGCAGGTTCTCGACATCTGGCTCAACGGGCGCGTGATCGGGGACAGCCAGCGCAACGCGGGCGAAGGGCGGATCGACATCCGCTACTACGCGAACATCCTGGACACCAAGGTCCCGAAACTCCTGAACCGCAAGATCCAGGGCCGCCTCACGATCGCCGTCCCGCCCAGCCAGTTCTGGGAGTACGACTAGCGCAACGTCTGGTAGGCTAGGGCCATGCGCACGTCATTCCACGTCGGCGCCGTGGCCGTCGTCCTCGGAGGCGTCCTCGCCATAACCCCCCTCTTCGGCGCCGGGTGGGCGGTGAACTCGACGACGGTGCCGTTCTTCACCGGCCGGTTCACCATCACGGACGTGGGCAGGGGCGAGTTCGCGGCGGACGCCGAACCGGGTCTCCTGCTGTCGATCTCGGCCAACGGGGTCCTCATCGAGTCCCGCTGCCGGGCGCCGGTGCCCGGGGCGACGCTGGTCCAGCAACCGGTCCACATCGTCGGCGGGACGGGGTCCAGAGGCTCGGACAGCGCCGGCTCCTGGAAAGTGAGCACCAAGGTGAGCCCGGACAAGGCCGCGCTCTTCCTCGGCAGCTTCAGCACCTTCATGAGCGCCCTCGACGCCTCCCTCCCCTCCCGGCTCTTCGGGGGATCCGTCCTGTTCGAAGTCTGTAAGGTTTCCGGCAAGACGAAGTGGGCCCGGGACGGCGTTCACCTGACGGGGAAGTTCACCGCCTCCGTCACCGGTATGGTCCAGGACGGGCCCAACGTGCTGGCCCTGGTGAAGGGCAAGGGGACGTTCGTGTTCGCGAACGCTTCGCCGCTCACGGAGTGACTTCGAACACCTGCACGTCCGGGATCGCCTCCGGAAAGCGCAGGGCCACCGGCCCGCCGGCGGCGAACACGCGGCGGAAGCCGCGCAGCTCCGCCAGGGGGACGCAACTCCGCAGCGGGTCCAGTCCGGCGATGAGCAGGTTCGCGTTCCCCTCGCGCACCACCTTCGCCTCCGCCGAGTCGTAGTCGCGATAGCGCCGGAGAGCGACGATCTCCCGGACGTCCGCCCCGGCGGGAGACAGGCCCTCCCGCCACTCCACGACCCAGGTGGAATCGGCGGGCTCGTAGACCTGTCCGCCGAACAGGTGCAGGCGGATGGCCAGGGACCGGTAGTACTCCGGGTGGAACACGACGACCGGCTCGAGGGTGCCGTCCCCGCCGCGCTGCCAGAACGTCTCGAGGAACCGCTCCTCGGGGAGGTCGGCCCACCGGGCGATCTGGCCGAACTGCCCCTGGAGGTCCCCCCCGCGCGTGGGCAGCACGGGGATCGCGCCGTCCACGACGACGTAGCGCACCCCGCTCTCCCCCGCGCGCGCCAGCGCCTCCTCCTCGTCCTGGGCCGTGAGGAGCCGTGCCGCCGTCCCCGCCCCGGCCTGCGTCGGGTTCGCCACCGGTACCCGCCGGCCGATCCCCGTGACCCAGTACCCGGCATCCCACCACGCGAGGACGGACCACGCCGGCCGCGGGTGCTCCCCCGGAAGCACGCGGGCGGTGAAGGCCGGCCCGTCCGGGAACGGCGCGGGCGTCTCCTCGCGCAGGAAGTCCATCGCCGCGACGAGGGCATCGCGCGGCCCGGGGTGGTGCCGCATGAGCTGGAGCGCCGCCGGACCGCGAGGCAGGACCACCGCGCACAGCACCGCGGCGGGCCACAGCACCCGTCCGATGAGCGGCGGCAGCGGGCGTTCGCCCCCGCCCCGCCACAGGGCGCCGAGCCAGGGCCCGAGCAGCGCCCCGGCGAGCACGCCCGCGTTCACCGTGAAGTAGTAGCCGAAGCGGTTCTGCCCGAGGGTGGCGAGGAGCATCACGACCGACCAGACGGCGAGCAGGCCGTCGGCCGGGCGGCCCCGCCGGGCCCACCGGACGGCCACCAGCACGAGGCCCGCCAGGGCGACCGGCAGCACGAACCCGTAGTGCTCCCACGCCATGGACAGGGAGAACGCCCCTCGCGCTCCGAGGAGCGGGATCGCCTCCTCCACCGTCTCCTGGACGCCGGTGGCGTGGAACCACGACGCCGCGCCGCCGAGGCGGGCCAGGGCCCCCGGCGCCAGCAGGCCGAGGCCGCCCGCGCCCACGGCGAGCAGGCCGAGCGACACGGCGGGCGCGAGCAGCGGGCGTCCTCCGCCCGGCAGCGCGGCGCAGACTCCCCACGCCGCCGCGGTCAGCGCCACCGCGCCGGCCAGCGCCGCGAGGCCGAAGTCGATCCCCGGCGCGGAGCCGAGGTTCGCGCCGGCCACGGCGCCGGCCACGAGGAAGGCCACGAGGAGGGCGCGGGACGGCGGCCCGGGGTCCCGCCCCGCGAGGGCCTCGCGATGGGCGTTCAGGAACCCGAAGGCGGCCAGCGGGAGCACGAACAGGGCGCCGCCGGGCCAGGAGAGGAGGTAGGCGCCGAGGAGCAGGCCGGCGGCGGCGATGCCGGCGCGCCGGCGGCGGCCTCCCTCGAGGACGTGCACGAGGAGGAGCGCGACCACGGCCGAGAGGAGCGCCTCGAGCGCGTGGTGGTCGGAGTAGCCCAGCGCCGTCCGCTGGAGGAACTGGCCCGGCAGCGCCGCCGCCGCCGCCGCCGCCACGAGTCCCCCCGCGGTCCCCCCGTACCGTCGCCCGAGGAGGAAGGCCGCGAGGCACGCGCCGGCGCCGAGGAGGACGGGGAGGATCGCGGCGACGACGGCCACCGTCCGCTCCGCGGGCGCCCCGGCTCCGGCCACCGCCGCGGGCACCGCGATGAGCCAGGTGAGGAGGGGCCCCACGGGGGTCGTCTGGCCGTCGGGGTAGAGGGCGTAGGGGTCGTGTGAGGCGCGGAACGGGAAGTGCCGGGCCAGGAGATCGGCCTGCCGCAGGTGGTGCCAGGGATCGGAGCCCACGAGCCGGGGGAGAGCGGGCCCGAGGACCGCTCCCGACAGGCCCGCCGTGCGGAGGACGACCGCCCCCGCGAGGAGCGCGACGAGCGCCGCCGCCGCCAGGACGCGCTCGAATCCCGCGCCGCGCGGTCGGACCGCCTCGTTCCCTTCGCCCGTGGTGCCGGTCACGGGTCGTATCATAGCCGCGACGTCACCGGGGACCGCACGCTCGGAGAGCGCGCGGGGAAGGGGGCCGGCCGCCGCCCCTGCCGCCGCCGATCCGGTCCTCCCGTCCACGCCGTCCCTGGAGGTGCCCGTGGCGCACTCCCGAGCCGACCGCCTCCCGATCCGCCGGCGGAAGGTCTACCTGGCCGGGCCGATCAGCAACTGCAACGAACGGCAGGTCCGCGGGTGGCGGGAAGACGTCCACTCCCGCTGGGGCGAGGAGTTCGACCTCATCGACCCCGCGGAGCAGACGGAGGCGGCCTCCAGCCCCTTCGACGTGGTCCGTCGCGACCTCCAGGCGATCCAGGAGGCGGACGCCATCCTCGCCAACATGTGGCGGGAGTCCATCGGGACGACGATCGGCGTCGTCCACGCCGCCTGGCACGGCAAGCCGGTGTTCGTGGTCGATTCGAACCAGATCCGCAGCCCGATGCTGGCCTGGTACTCGGAAGCCGTCGTCAAGTCCCCGAACGAGGGGATGCGGCGGATCCGCGAGCACTTCCGGTCCCTGGAGCACCTGCGGACGGTGATCAAGCGCGGTGGCACGGAGGAGGCGTTCGACCGCGGCAAGCTGCTCGAATCGCTGCGGCGCGCGTCCCGGGCCGCGGGGCAGGACGACGTGCTGACCCCGAAGGAGATCCTGCCGGAGGTCATCTCGCGCCTGGTCCGCGCGACCCGCACGCCGGGGAAGGGCAAGCTGACCAGCCGTTCGATCCGCGAGAAGGTCTGGGAGGTCCTGCGGGAACTGGAGGCGGACCCGCTCCGCGGAGAGCTGTTCACCGGGATCCGGGCCGCCTGGGACCGGGAGGCCCCGGAGCAGGAGCGGCCCGCCGTCCAGCACCCGCGGAGCAGCCCGGCGGTGATGGTCCACGCCCAGCCCCTGAAGGTCCGCATCTACTCGCGCAAGTCCCACACGACGATCTGGGGCCGGGCGGTCCGGGAACTGCAGGACATCCCACGCGAGGCCCGGCGCCTGTTCGAGGAGGTCTGCCGGGTCGGGGGCATCGCCGAGATCCGCCTCACCATCATGTCCAGTTCGCGGACGAAGTGGCTGGAGGGCGTGCGCGCGGAGGTTCTCGCCTCGAAGGAGCCCGGGATCATCGAGGGCAAGGTCCACGACAAGGCCGTGAGCGGGCGGGTCCAGATGTTCCAGGTCCTGGTCCACGACACGCTGGCCAAGGAGGCGATCCGCCTCCGCCTCATCGAGCACCTGCGCGAGCGCAAACTGCTCCGACTCCCGGCGGTCGAGGGGGCCTGAGTGGCGGTGGAGGAGCCCCCCCGGGCCGCGCCGGGACGGGGCGCGAGCGGCCCGAGGAGCGAGATGGTGGCGACCCCGCGGAGTCGGTCACCGACGACGAGCGACGAAGGGACGCGAAGCGCATCGCGCCCGGCCCGCAGGGTCGCCGGCCCCGGGGCGGGAGGCGCCCTCGCGGTTCCCCGGCCCTCCGCTCGCACCGAGGCCGGCAACGGGGCCGCGCGGGATCTCCTCACGGCCTCCGAGCCCACCCGGAGGTCGCGGATCAGTCCGGGCTGCCGGGGCGGTAGGGATAGTAGTGCGGGTCCCACTGGGCCCGCTCGATGAGGCCGGCCAGCGTCTCGTCGTCCTCGCCCCGGCCGAACCCGGCCTCCCGGCACTCCACGGCCACCGCCAGCGCCACGCGCCGGGAGACCGCCCGGACGTCGTCCATCTCCGGCAGGAGGAGGCCCTGCTCGCGCTGCGCGGGGGTGACGAGGTCGGACAGGGCCCGGCTCGCGGCGAGGAACTCCCGCTCCGTGATCCGGTGCGCCTCGGCCACCAGGGCCCCGAGCCCCACGCCGGGGAAGATGTAGAGGTTGTTGCACTGCGAGGTGTGCAGCGTCCGGCCGTTCCACGTGATCGAGGCGAACGGGCTGCCGGTGGCGAGAAGCCCCTTGCCCTCCGTCGCGCGGGCCACGTCGATCGGAGTGCACTCCGACTTCGCCGTGGGGTTCGACAGGGCGAGGACCACCGGGCGGTCCGTGTGGGCCGAGAGGGAGCGGAGGAGCGCGTCGTCGAAGAGGTTCGCGCAGCCCGTGACGCCCACCAGCACCGTGACGCGGGCGTTCCGCACGACGTCGTAGAGTCCTATCCGGTCCGGGTTGTCGAGGGTCCACCCCGCCACTTCCGCGCGGTCGCGGGCGAACGGCACCTGGGGGCCGGCGAGCCCCGGAGTGTCGCGGAAGAGGAGGCCGGGCGCGTCGACGCCGTAGATGCGGGAGCAGGCCTGCTCCATCGAGAGGCCTTCCTGCATCAGCGCGTCGCGGATGCGGCGGCCGACTCCCACGCCCGCCTGGCCCATCCCGGCGATGAGGAACCGCTGCTCGGCGAACGTGGTCCTGCGGATCCGCATCGCCGTCATCAGCGCGGCGAGGGCCACGGCGCCGGTGCCCTGGATGTCGTCGTTGAACGACAGGATCCGCTCGCGGTACCGATCGAGGAGGCGGAACGCGTTGCCCTTGCCGAAGTCCTCCCACTGGAGGAGGGCGTTCGGGAAGTTCCGCCGGACGCCGAGGACGAACCGCTCCACGAGCCGGTCGTACTCCGGGCCCGAGAGCCGCGGGTTCCGCCAGCCGAGGTACAGCGGGTCCATGAGCAGGGATTCGTTGTTCGTCCCCACGTCGAGGCACACCGGCAGGCAGCACAGCGGGTGGAGCCCCCCGGCGGCGACGTAGAGGTTCACCTTGCCCACCGGGATCCCCATCCCGTCCGAGCCGAGGTCGCCGAGGCCCAGGATGCGCTCGCCGTCGGTGACCACGATGAGCGAGGTCTCGGGGCGGCGGAGGTTGCGGAACACCTGGTCGATGCGGCCGATGTTGTCGGGCGTCACGTACACGCCGCGATACCGCCGGGTGATGTGCGACATCTTCTGGCACGCCTCGCCCACCGTCGGCGTGTAGACGATGGGCATCATGCGCACGAGGTTGTCGCAGAGGAGGCGGTAGAAGAGCGTCTCGCTCCGGTCGAGCAGGCCCTGCAGGAAGATGTACCGCTCGAGGTCCGTGGTCTTCTTGTCGAAGTTCTCGAGGGCCCGCGCCACCTGCTCCGAGAGCGAGTTCACGCTCCAGCGCAGAAGCCCGGTGAGCCCGAGGCTCTCCCGCTCCTCCTCGGTGAAGGAGGAGCCCTTGTTGAGGAGGGAGTCCGAGAGCAGCTGCTTCCCCCGGAGGTAGACCTCGTAATACTCCTCGCGGGTGAGCGGGTCGACCTTGAGGGTGAATGTCTTCATGGGGGCAGAACCGCGGCGGCGGCCCGATTCAATCAGACGACGTCCGCGATCGGCAGAGAGAAGTCATCGTCCGGGGACTTGTGGCGTCCCGCCCTCCGGCGGCGCCGCCCGCCTCCTACGCGGTGTCCGCGGGGCGCCGGGCGATGACGAGTGCGCTCACCCCGGCGAGGAGGAGGAACGCGACGAGCGTCGCCAGGCTCCCGCCGATGTGCTCCGTGAGCGGCAGCAGGAACTGGCCCTCGCCCTCGGCGATCCACTGGGAGAGCCCCACGCCGATGATCCCCACGATCGCCCCGCCGGCCACGAGCCCCGACGCCACGAGCACCCCTCGCTCCGCGCGCCCCTTCCCGTCGCGGCCCCGGCCGAGGAGGAAGGCGAGGATCCCGCCGGCGAGGATCGGGGTGGACAGCGAGACCGGCAGGTACAGGCCGATGGCGAACGGCAGCGAGTGGACGCCGACCAGTTCCACCACCGCCCCGATGGCGAGCCCCACCACGACGAGGGCCCACGGGAGGTTGCCCTCGAAGATGCCCTTCGTCACGAGGAACATGAGGTTCGCCTGCGGGGCGGGGAACTCCTCGGGGTCGGCGAGGGCGTGCGTCAGCGTGGAGCCCTCCTTCGGCTGGTCGAGGAACAGCAGCGTGAAGCCGATGACGGAGGCGGACACGAGGAGGGCGAGGATCTCCGCCAGCTGCTGCTTCTTCGGGGTCGCTCCGACGAGGTAGCCGGTCTTCAGGTCCTGCGCGATGTCGCCGGACATGCAGATGGCGATGCACAGCACGGCGCCCACGGTCAGCGCCGCCGCCTGCCCGGCCACGCCCGTGAAGCCGAGGGAGGACATGAGGAGGCTGGTGGCCAGAAGCCCGGTGATCGTCATGCCGGACACGGGGCTGGAGGAGGAGCCGACGAGGCCGCAGATGCGCGCGGCCACGGTCACCAGGAAGAACCCGAGCACCACGACGCAGGCCACCGTGACGAGGGTCTTCCCCCCCGCCCCGAGGAGCACCCACAGCGCGATCAGCGTGGCCACGGCCCCCCAGAACACGACCTTGAGCGGCAGGTCGCGGTCGGTGCGGTCCGCCGCCTCGTCGCCGATGGCGGCCTTCCCCCCCGCGACGTCCCGGAACACGGCCCGCAGCGACGAGGAGATCGTCGGGAACGCCCGCCCGATGGACACGATCCCGCCCATCGCCACCCCGCCCGCGCCGATGTAGCGCAGGTAGTTGCGCCACAGGTCGATCGGCTCCATGGCCGCGACGGGGATCTTCGCGAGGCCGAGCGGCAGGGGGGTCCCCGCCCCGAAGTAGTGGATCAGCGGGATGATGACGAACCAGCCGAGCGCCCCGCCGGCGAACATCATCAGCGCGATGCGCGGGCCGATGATCATCCCCACGCCGAGGAGCGCGGACTCCGCGCTGAGGCCGGCGGTGGCCTTGTGGAACCGCTCGATGGTGAAGTCGACCTCCGCCCGGAACAGGCGCACGGTGCCGGCGAGGAACTGGAACACGGCGCCGAGGCCGATGCCCGCGAGCACGAGGCGCCAGCGGGAGCCCCCCGTCTCCCCCGTCACGAGGACCTGCGCGCAGGCCGTCCCCTCGGGGAACGGCAGCACGCCGTGCTCCTTGACGATGAGGTATCGGCGGAGCGGGATCCAGAACAGGATCCCGAGGAGCCCGCCGAGGGTGGCGAGCAGGAAGATCTGCACGACGCCCGGCTCGTACCCCTCGCCGAGGAAGATGAGCGCCGGCACCGTGAAGATGACCCCGGCGGCCAGCGACTCCCCGGAGGAGCCGATGGTCTGGACGATGTTGTTCTCGAGGACCGTGCCGCGGCCGAGCGCCCGCAGGAGCGCCATCGACACGACGGCCGCGGGGATCGAGGCGGAGACGGTCATCCCGACCCGCAGCCCGAGGTAGGCGTTCGCCGCCCCGAAGACCACGGCGATCACGGAGCCGATGATCGCGGCCCGCAGCGTGAACTCGCGGACCTGCGCCTCGGGCGGAGTGTACGGACGGAACGCGGTCGGCTCGTCCATCGGGGCGCCCTCCTGCGGGAACCCGGATTGTAGAAGCCCGCGGAGGGGGGCGGCCCGAAATGACCGGCGAAGGCTACCGCGCGCGGACGGCGGCGAGGATCCGCTCCACCTGCGCGAGGTGCGTCCGCCCGTGCTCCGCGAAGTGGGAGAGCGCCTCGGCGATGCGCCGGTAGCGGGCCCGGTTCCGCCGCACCTCGGGCCGCATCGCCATGAAGAGGCGGATCGACTCCTCGACGTCGACCTTGTAGCGGGCGAACAGGCCCGCCACGGTGCCGGCCACCGCGATGGCCGCCGCGAGGCGTTCCCCCGTGATCGTCGGGTTCTCGCGCATCCCGTGGATGACCTCTCCCTCGATGTCGCAGGCAATCCACGCGTGATTCCAGCGCTCCGCCACCGAGAGGTGCGCGAGGACCTGCTTCACGGACCACTTGCCCGGGGCCTCGGGCACCGCCACCTCCTCCTCGCCCACGCCGGCGAGGAGGGACTCGAAGTCCCGCCACAGGTCGGCGTACGCCGCGCGGGTGCGGGCGACGACCTCGGCGGGATCGGCGGGGATCTTCGGCACGGGCCGGCCGCCGAGCACGACGGTCAGCGTCTCGCGTCTCCCGTCCCGGAGCACGACGACCTTCACGGGGTCCATCGCCTTCCGGCGCGCGAGGATGGGGGCGACCTCCTCGTAGCCGGCGACGGGCTTGCCGTCGAGCGACAGGAGGATGTCCCCCGCCCTGACGCCCGCCTTCCCGGCGCCCCCGCCGGGGACGACGGCATGGATCCGGACGCTGCCCGGGGCCACGCCGAGGTCGGCGGCCTGCTCGGCGGAGACGAGGTCCAGGCCGACCCCGAGCATCGGCCGGCGGGCGAGGCGCAGGTCGATGCCGTCCTTCACGTGCGACCGCAGCGCCTGAAGCGCAGGCGCCCAGGCCGCCTTCGCCGCGGCCCGCGCGGCTTCGCCCCGGCGGCCGGCGGCGAAGCCGGAGTGCCGGACACGGACCACGGTCCCGGCCCCGTCCGGGGTCAGCGCGAACGTCACCGCCGCGCCGCGGGGGCTGTTTTCATCGACCCACGAGAGGGAGAACCGGCGGCCGGGCAGGATCTCCGTCACCCGGCCGGAGGCCTCGTACCCGCCCATCCACGTCGCGCGCCAGGCTCCGCCGACCCGCGCCTCCATCTCCGCGGATTCGCAGAGCCAGCCCTGCCAGTCCCATGCCGACGCCAGCGCCGCGAAGACCGCTTTCGGCGCCGCCGCCACGCGGACCTTCGCCGTCACCGCCGCCGGGACCTTCTTCGCCGTCTTCATCGCATTGCCCTCCGGGCCCTGAGTCTACTTCCTTTGCCGCAGGCAGGCTGCTTCCTCCACGCAGGCGTTCACCGAGATGCCGCGGTAGGAGTTGCCGGCGAGGCGGAGCCCGGGGAACCGCGAGAGGAGGCGGGCCACGCGGGCGAGGCGCGCCCCGTGCCCGCGGACGTACTGCGGGATGCCCTGCGGGTGGCGGAAGATCCACGTCCGCTCGGGCGCGGCGGCGATCCCCATCGCCCGCCCGAGGTCCCGGCCCACCGCGCCGAGGAGCGCCTCGTCGTCCATCTCCGCGGCCCCCGGGTCGCGCGCCCCGCCGATCATGGCGCGCAGCAGCGCCTTCCCCGGGGGAGCGCGGCACCCGGGGAACACCGAGGAATCCCACAGGCAGCCGAGGATCCGCAGCCCTTCGCCGGGTGGCGCGAGGAACCCGAACCCGGCGGGCGCCCCGCCGATCGCCGTCTCCGGGTACGCGAGGGCGACGACGGCCAGGGGCGCGACGGGGACCGCCCCGAGGAGGTCCGCGGCCTCGGGCTCGAGGCGGGCGAGGATCCGCCCCGCCGTCCGGGCCGGCACCGCGAGCACGACGGCGTCGGCGCGCTCCTCCGGCCCCTCGACCACCCACTCGCCGTCCCGCCGGGCGAGGCCCGTGACCGGCGTCCCGAGCCGCACCCGGGAGCCGAGTCGCGCGACGAGGGCGTCCACGATCTCCGAGAACCCGGCGGCGAAGGACGTGAGGACGCCGCCCGGACCCGCCGGTCCGCCCCGTGCCGCACCGGACTTCCTCCGCGCGAGGAGCGCCCGGAACAGCCCGCCGTGGGCCGCCTCCATGGCGTGCATCTTCGGGAAGGTCGAGCGGAGCGAAAGACGGCGTGCGTCCCCGGCGTACACGCCGGAGACCATCGCCTGCACGAGGACCACGGCCGCCTCCGGCCCGATCCGCCGGGACGCGAAGCCGAGCACCGTCTCGTCGTGCCGCGGCCGCGACCGGGCGAAGGGCTCCAGGAGCACGCGCAGGCGCCCGGGCAGCGTGAGGATCGGCGAGGCCAGGAAAGCCGGCGGAGTCTCCGGGAGGCGGCGGAGCGCGCCGCGGCGCCAGAGGTACCGCACGCGGGCCGCGTCGGAGGAGGGCCGCAGGCGGTCGGCGATCCCGAGGCGCCGCACGAGGTCGAAGGTCTCCGGCACGTTGTCGAGGAAGCCGTTGGGGCCCCACTCGACCGCGTACCCGTCCTGCCGCTCCGTGCGGATGTTCCCGCCCGCGCGTGGCGCCGCTTCGTAGACGGTCGCCTCGTGCCCGAGGGAGGCCAGTTCGAAGGCGTGCGCGAGCCCGGAGATGCCCCCTCCGACGACGGCCCACTTCATGGCGCGGCCTCCAGCACGAGATCGGCGAGTGCCGCGGCGAACGTGGGGGAATCGTTCAGGGACGGGGCCCGGCGGAAGTCCGCGATCCCCGCCGCCCGCGCGTCCTCGGCGAACAGGAGGTCGATCTCGTAGAGCGTCTCGATGTGATCGGAGACGAAGGCCGCCGGCACGACGAGGACCTCGCGGACGCCCTCCCGCCCGAGGTCGCGCAGGACTTCCGCCGTGTCGGGGCCCACCCACCGCACGGGGCCCGTCCGGCTCTGGAAGCCGAGGCGCCACGGCTGCTCGGCCGGGAGCCGCGCGCGCACCCCCGCCACGGTCCGCTCGATCTCCGCCACGTAGGGGTCGCCCTCGCGCACGGCCCGCTCCGGCAGGCTGTGGGCGGAGAAGAGCAGGACGACGCGCCCTCTCCGCTCCTCGGGAAAGCCCGCCAGGCCCTCCCGGACCCGCTCCGCGACGGCCTCCAGGTAGCCGGGGTGCTCCGGGTAGCGGTCGACGACGGACCGGCGCGGGAAGAGTCCCGAGTCGACGGCGGCCCGCTCGAGATCCGCGAGCGAGGACCCCGTCGTGGCGCGGGAGAACTGGGGGTAGAGGCTCACCGCCACCAGGGCGTCCGCGCCGGCGCGCCGCAGGGCGCGCAGGGCGTCCACGGCCCGGGGCCGCGTGTAGCGCATGAGGGGCTCGACCGCCGCCGGCACACCGCGCGCGGCGAGCGCGCGCCGGAGCCCCTCGGCCTGGCGCCGCGTCAGATCCAGCAGCGGCGATCCTCCCCCGATCCGCCGGTAGTTGCCCTGCACCTTCCTCGTCCGCAGCGCCGCGATGAGGATCGCGAAGACGCCCTGCAGCGCGGGACCGCCGGGCAGGCGGATCAGGTCGCGGTCGGAGAACAGCGCACGGAGGAATGCCCGGACCTCCCCCGGTCCCCCGGGGCCGCCCATGTTGAGGAGGGCGACGCCGAGCACGGACTACACCGTCCGCGAGAAGACCGGCTTCCCGCCCTGGCGCTTCCGGAGGTAGGCGTCGAAGACCATGCAGACGTTGCGGATGAAGAGCCGGCCGGCGCCCACGACTTCGATCGCCTCCGGGGTCAGCCGCACGAACCCGTGGCCCTCGGGCACCTTGAGCGCCTCGATCTCCGCGGCGAAGTGCTCGCCGAAGTCGATCCCGTGGCGGCGTTCGATCTCGCCGCGGTCGAGGTGGAAGTTGCACATGAGCCGCGTGATGACGTCGCGGCGCAGCGCATCCTCCGGGGTGAGGACGACGCCGCGTTCGATCGGCGGGACGCCGGCGTCGATGGCCTCCTCGTACCGGGAGAGCTTCTTCGTGTTCTGCGCGTAGGCGCCGCAGAGGTCGCCGATGGAGGACACGCCGAGGCCGATGGAGTCCGAGGCCGGCATCACCGTGTAGCCCATGAAGTTCCGGTGGAGGGTCCGCGCCCTGGCCGCCACCGCCATCTCGTCGCCCGGCAGGGCGAAGTGGTCCATGCCGATCATCTCGTAGCCGGCGCCGAGGAACGCCTCGATGGCCGCCCCGAAGAGGCGGAACTTCTGCTCCGCCGTGGGCAGGTCGCCGGGCAGGATCCGACGCTGGTTCCCGCGGATCCACGGCACGTGGGCGAACGAGTAGCACGCGACGCGGTCGGGCCGGAGGCGGACGACCTCCGCGAGGGTGAAGCGGAAGCGTTCGGGGGTCTGCCGCGGCAGGCCGTACACGAGGTCGATGTTGATCGAGTGGTAGCCGATCGCCCGCGCACGCGCGAACACGGCCTCCGTCTCGGCCAGCGTCTGCCCGCGGTTGATGGCCTCCTGCACCTCGTCGCTGAAGTCCTGCACGCCCATGGAGAGGCGGTTGAAGCCGATCTCCGCGAGGACCTCGAGGTGCTCCGCGCTGGTGACGCGCGGATCCACCTCCACCGCGACCTCGCTGCGGGCCTCGATCGCGAAGTGTCCGGCGATCCGCGCGTGGAGCGCCCGCAACTGGGCCGGGCTCTGGTAGGTCGGCGTCCCCCCTCCGAAGTGGTACTGGACGACGCGCCGCCGGGCCCCCAGCCGGCCGGCGACGAGCGCGGCCTCCCGCCCGACGTACTCGAGGTAGCGCTCGGAGACCTCCGGCCGTCGCGTGATGATCACGTTGCAGCCGCAGAACGTGCAGCGTTCCTGGCAGAACGGCAGGTGGACGTAGAGGGACAGCGGCTCCCCGGGCCGCGCCGCCGCCTCCGCCAGCTTCGTCTCGTAGTCGGCCGCGCCGAACCCCTCGTGGAACTCGATCGCCGTCGGGTAGGAGGTGTATCTCGGACCTGGACGATCGTATTTCATCAGGAGCTCGGTCGTCACCGATTCCGTCAGCGCCGGTCCGTTCATCGCGCGGACTCCTTCCGCACCGTCTCCACGAGGACGGCCACTCTCTCCGGGTCCGTCGTGTGGTGGATGCCGTGACCGAGGTTGAACACGTGGCCCGGTCGGTTCCCGGCGGCGCGCAGCACCTCGCGGACGCGCTCCCGCACGAGGTCCGCGGGCCCGAGCAGCACCATCGGGTCGAGGTTGCCCTGCACCGCCATCGTCGCCGGGAGCAGGGCGCGGGCCCGGTCGAGCGGCGTCCGCCAGTCGATCCCCGCCACGTCCGCCCCGAGGGTCCCGATCTCCGGCAGCAGTGCGCCGCCGCCGTTCACGTAGTAGATCGACGGCACGCCGAGGCCGCGCACCCGCTGGAAGATGCGCCGGAGGCCGGGGGCGAGGAAGCGGGCGAAGTCGCCCGGCGAGAGGAGGCCGGCCCACGTGTCGAAGACCTGCACCGCCGCCGCCCCCGCGCGCACCTGTGCTTCGAGGTAGTCGGCGGTCATCGCGGCCAGCGTGTCGAGGAGGCGCCCGGCGAATGCGGGGTCCCGGTACAGGAGGGCGCGGGTGCGCTCGAACTCCTTGCTGCCGTGCCCCTCCACGAGGTAGCAGGCCAGCGTGAACGGGGCGCCGGCGAAGCCGATGAGCGGCACGGGCAGGCGAGGGACGAGGCGGCGCACCGTGTCGAGCGTCTCGGGCACCGCCCGGGCCGCGTCGAACGCCGAGAGGGGCGCGAGGTCCGCGTCGCCCGCCACGGGCTTCCGCACCACGGGCCCCGGGGCGAACTCCACCTCGATCCCGGCGCCCAGGACCGGGGTCAGAATGTCGGCGAAGAGGATGGCCGCGTCGAGGCCGAACCGCTCGACGGGCTCGAGCGTGACCTCCGCGGCCAGCGCGGGGTCCCGCGTCAGCGCCACGAACCCGCCCGCCTTCTCGCGGGCCGCGCGGTAGCCGGGGAGGTAGCGGCCGGCCTGCCGCATGATCCACACCGGCGTCCGCTCGACCGGTTCGCGGCGGCAGGCGCGCAGGAAGAGGTCGTTCACGCGAGGGCCTCCCGCGCCGCGGCGACCGTGGCGTCGATGTCCGCCTCGGTGTGGGCGGTGGACAGGAAGCCCGCCTCGAACGGGGAGGGCGCCAGGTACACGCCGCGGGCGAGCATCTTCGCGAAGAAGGTCCGGAAGCGGTCCCGGTCGGCCCGCGCCGCGTCGGCCCAGCCGCGGACCTTCCGGTCGGTGAAGTACAGGCAGAACATGGAGCCGACGCGCTGGAAGACGCCCGGCACGCCGGCCGCTGCGAGGGCTCCCCCGATCCCCTGCTCGAGCCGGGCGCCGAGGCGGTCCAGGCGGGAGTACAGTCCGGGGTCCTTCTCGATCTCCCCGAGCATCGCGAGCCCGGCGGCGGTGGCCAGCGGGTTCCCCGACAGCGTGCCGGCCTGGTACACCGGGCCCTCCGGCGACACGCGCGCCATGAGGTCCGCGCGGCCACCGTAGGCGCCCACGGGGAGGCCGCCCCCGATGACCTTGCCGAGCGTCGTCAGGTCCGGCGTCACGCGGTAGACCTCCTGCGCGCCGCCGCGGGCGAGCCGGAACCCCGTCATGACCTCGTCGAACACGAGCAGGGCGCCGGCGCCGGCGGTGATCTCCCGCAGGGCCTCGAGGAACCCCGGTTCCGGCGGCACGAGCCCCATGTTGCCGGCCACCGGCTCCACGATGACGCAGGCCACCTGCCCGGGGTTCTCGGCGAACACCGCCCGCACGGCAGCGAGGTCGTTGTACTCCACGTTGCGGGTGTCCGCCGCCGTGCCCGGGGTGACGCCGGGGCTCGAGGGTTCGCCGAACGTGGCGGCGCCGGACCCGGCCTTGATGAGGAACGGGTCGGCGTGGCCGTGGTAGCAGCCCTCGAACTTGATGACGATCCGCCGGCCCGTCGCGGCGCGCGCGAGACGGATCGCGGACATCGTGGCCTCGGTCCCCGAGTTCACGAGGCGGACCCGGGCCATGGAGGGGACCATGGCGCAGATCTTCTCGGCCAGGAGCACCTCGCGCTCCGTGGGGGCGCCGAAGGAGGTGCCGGAGAGCGCGGCCTCGCGGACGGCCTCGACGACCGCCGGACAGGCGTGCCCGAGCAGCATGGGGCCCCAGGAGAGCACGTAGTCGATGTACTCGCGCCCGTCCTCGTCGGTCACGCGCGCGCCCCGCGCGGAGCGGATGAACAGCGGCGTGCCGCCCACGGCGCGGAACGCCCGCACCGGGGAGTTCACGCCGCCGGGCATCACGCGGCAGGCCCGGGAGTAGAGGGCTTCGCTGCGGTCGGTCGTCACTGGAGCCACCTCGCGGCATCCTTGGCGAAGTAGGTGAGGATCGCGTCCGCCCCCGCGCGGCGGATGCCGGTCAGGGTCTCGAGGACGGCGCGGCGCCGGTCGATCCAGCCGTTCGCCGCCGCGGCCTCCAGCATCGCGAACTCGCCGGAGACCTGGTAGGCGGCCGTCGGGGCGTTGAACGTGGACTTCACGAGGCGGATGACGTCGAGGCAGGGCAGGGCGGGCTTCACCATGACCGCGTCCGCGCCCTCGGCGAGGTCCTCGGAGACCTCGTGGATGGCCTCATTGGCATTGGCGGGGTCCATCTGATACCCGCGCCGGTCGCCGGACTTCGGCGCGGAGTCCGCCGCCTCACGGAACGGTCCGTAGAAGGCCGAGCAGTACTTGGCGGCGTAGGAGACGATGACGGTGTTCCCGTGGCCGTGGTCGTCCAGGCGCTCGCGGATCTCGCCCACCCGGCCGTCCATCATGTCCGAGGGCGCCACGACGTCGGCGCCCGCGTCGGCGTAGGCCTGCGCGGCGTTGGCGAGGAGCGTCAGGGTCTCGTCGTTGTCCACCTCCCCGTCGCGGAGCACTCCGCAGTGCCCGTGGTCCGTGTACTCGCACAGGCACACGTCGGCCCACACCGACAGGTCGGGCGCGGCCTTCTTCACGGCCCGGATGGCGCGGGGGACGACGCCCTGCGCGTCCCAGGCCCCCGAGCCCTTGGCGTCCTTGTGGCCCGGGATCCCGAAGAGGATGACGCCGCCGAGGCCCAGCGCCATCGCCTCCTCGCACTCCGCCACCACCAGGTCCACGGAGAGCCGGGCGTGGCCCGGCATCGACGGGATCTCCTGCCGCACGCCGGCGCCCGGGATCACGAACAGCGGGAGCACGAGGCGGTCGGGGGAGAGGTCCGTCTCGCGGAACAGGCCGCGCAGGGCGGACGTCCGCCGCAGGCGCCGCAGCCGGGTCATGGGGAAGGTCATGTCGGAAACTCCCACTCCGAAAGGGCCTCGAGGATCCCCGCGCGGTCTGCCGAAGGCGCCAGCACCGCGCGGACGCCGCGCTCGGCGAGGGCGCGCTCCGTGGCCGGCCCGATGGCCAGCGCGGGCGTGGCGGCGAGGTCGCCGCCGAGGGCCTCGTACGCCTCCACCGAGGACGGCGAGAGGAACACGACGACGTCCGCTCCGCCGGGCTCCGGAACCGGCGCCGGCCCGGCGAGCGTCCGGTACACCACGAGCCGGGTGACCTGCGCCCCGGCGCGGGCCAGCGCGTCCGCGAGCGACGGTCCGGCGCGGTCGGCGCACGGGAACAGCACCCGGGCCCCGGCGAGCGGGAACCGCCGGGCCATCTCCGCGGCGAGATGGCCGGCCCCGCCGCCCCGCTCCGGCACGAAGTCCACCCGGCCGCCACCGGCCTCGACCGCCCGCGCCGTCTCCGGGCCGACGCAGGCCACCCGGCCCGGCGCCGGCCCGAGCGGACCGAAGTATGCCACGGCCCGCGCGCTGGTGAACACGATCCAGTCGAAGGCGGCGGGGTCCGCGCCGTGGGGCACGGGCTCGAAGGAGAGCACCGGCACCACGCGGACCTCGGCCCCCAGCGCGCGCACGGCCTCCCCCAAGCCGCCGTCACGAGTGAGCAGCACGGTGCGGCCGGCGAGCGGCGGGCTCACGGCGCGGTCCCCCGGAGACGGGCGAGCAGCGCCCCGCCCCCGGCCGCCACGATGCGGTCCGCGAGCGCCACGCCGAGCGCCTCCGGCGAGTCCGCGGGCCCCTCCTCCGCGAGGCGGATCAGCTCGCGGCCGTCGGGGTCGGCGAGCACGCCGGTGAGGCGGAGGCCCCCGCCGGGCGTCTCCTCGGCCAGGGCCCCGGCGGGAACGGAGCAGCCCCCCTCGAGGCGGCGCAGGAAGGCGCGCTCCGCGCGCACCGCGCGCCGCGCCCGGGCGTCGTCGAGGGGCCGCAGGAGGCGGAGAGACCGGTCGTCGTCCGCCCGGGCCTCCACGCCGACCGCGCCCTGGGCGGGGGCGGGCAGCACGACGGAGAGGGGGATGATCTCGGTCGCTTCCGCCGCGAGCGAGAGGCGCCTGAGCCCGGCGAGGGCGAGGACGGTGGCGTCGGGCCCTCCCTCCTCGCGCACCCGGAGGAGTCGGGAGGGCACGTTCCCGCGGAGCGGGACCACCGTGAGGCCCGGCCGGGCGAACAGGATCTGCCCCCGCCGCCGCGGACTGCCCGTCGCCAGCACGACCCCGGGCCGCAGGTCGGCGAGCCCCGCGACCTTCCCCGGGCGGCCGACGAGCGCGTCGCGGGGGTCCTCGCGCTCGGGCACGGCGGCCAGCACGAGCCCGGGCGGTCCCGCCGTGGGGAGGTCCTTCAGGGAGTGGACGGCGGCGTCGGCGGCGCCGGAGAGGACGGCCTCCTGCACCTCCCTCGTGAACAGGCCGATGCCGCCCGCGGCGTGGAGCGGTACGTCCCGCCGGACGTCGCCGGAGGTCCGGACGACGACGATCTCCACCGCGAGCCCGGGGTGGGCGGCGCCAAGGAGGTCCCGCACCCGGTGGGCCTGCCACAGGGCCAGCGCGCTGCCGCGCGTCGCGAGCCGGATCGTGTCGGTCACGGTTCCCCCCTGATCCCGAACAGGCGCCGCAGCGCGTCCACGAGGCCCGCCGCCGAACCGCCTTCCCGGCCCGCCCGCCGCAGGCCCTCGGAGGGCTCGTGGAGCAGGCGGTTGACCAGCGACTCCGTCAGGCGCTCGGCCGCCTCGCGGGCGCCCTCGGGGATCCGCTTGAGGTTCTTCGCGAGCTCCTCGCGCCGGATCTCCTCGAACCGCTGCCGGAGGGTCCGGATCGCCGGCTCCACGGCGAGTCCCCGCTCCCACGCGGCGTAGGCGGCGACCGCCTCCTCCACCATCGCCTCCACCGCCGGCACGGCCCGCCGGCGCACCGCGAGGTTGCCGTCCACGATGCCCTTCAGGGCGTCGATGTCGTGGAGGAACGCGCCCTCGACACCGCCGGCCGCCTCCTCCACGTTGCGCGGGATGCCGATGTCGAGGAGGAGCAGTATCCGGTCGCGCCGGACCCTCATGGCGGCCCGGATCTCGTCGCGGGTGAGGATCGGCCGCTCCGCCGCCACGGAGCAGACGACGACGTCCGCCTCGCGGAGGGCGGCCGGGACGCCGCAGAGTCCCGAGGCCGCGGCGGACAGCTCGGCGGCGACGGCCTGCGCCCGGTCGAGCGTGCGGCTGGCGAGGAGCATCTCCCCGACTCCGGCCCCGCGGAGGTGCTGTGCCACGAGCCGCCCCATCTCCCCGGCGCCCACGACGAGGGCCTTCCGGCCCCGGAGCTCCCCGAACACGCGGGCCGCGAGTTCCACGGCCGCCGAGGCCACGGAGACCGAGCCTTCGCCGATCGCCGTCTCGGTCCGGGCGCGCTTGGCCACGCGCAGGGCGGACTCCAGCGCCCGGCGCAGGATCGGGCCCAGCGCCCCCCGCGCCTCCGCCGTCTCCGCCGCCGCCTTCACCTGCCCGAGGATCTGCGCCTCCCCGAGGACCATGGATTCGAGCCCGGACGCCACGCGCGCCAGATGCCGGACGGCCTCGGGGCCGAGGTAGGCGGCGGGCGTGACGCCGGCCGCGGCGAGGTCCGCGCCGCGCGCAAAAGCGAGGAGCCCCGCGAGGTGCCGCTCGGGCTCGGCGAGCCCTTCCGGGACGACGGCGAAGAACTCGGTGCGGTTGCACGTGGAGAGCAGGAGGCGTTCGGGCAGGCCGGCCGCCGCCCCGGCGAGGAAGCCCGCCGCGCCCTCCCCGTCGAAGGCCAGGGCCTCCCGCACGACCGCGGGCGCGATCCGGTGATCGACTCCGATGGCGACGAGGGGCATCGGACTACCTGTATTCGTGCAGGGCCGGCCAGACGACGAAGACGGCGGTCACGGACAGGAGGAGCAGGAGAAAGCCGACGACGGACAGGAGGACCGAGGTCCGGCCCCGCCAGCCGCCGAGGAACCGGAGGCCGAGCCCTGCCGTGTAGAGCCCCCAGACGCCGGCGGTGACGAGGAACAGGGGGTCCCGGAGCATCCGCTGCGTGCGGTCTCCTTCGAAGCTCCAGAGGGTCCCGGCGACGAGAGTGACGAGGAGCAGCGCCCAACCGAAGAGCGCGGCGGTGTGGGCCATGCGCTGCAGGACGAGGAGCGGCGGCAGCCTCCGGAACAGGAGGCCGAACCGCCGGGCCTTGATCTCCCGGTACAGGAGGAGGTAGAGGACCCCGTGGACGAACGACACCGAGAGTGCGCCGATCCCGAGGACGGCGGAGGCGGCGTGGAGGCTGAACCACGGGCTCGCCAGCGCGGGGTTGGCGGGCACGCCCTCCCGCCGGGTCAGCGCGGCCGCGAGGACGAGCGCGAACGCGAGCGGGATCACCAGGACGCCGGTCGGGCGCCGCCCTCCGCGCAACTCGAGGGCCGCGTACACCGCGGCCAGCGCGAGACCGGTGAAGCCCGTGGCCTCCGACAGCGTTCCGAGGGGACACCGCCGCGCGGCGGCGGCGGCGAGCGCCACGAGCGCGACGTGCGCGCCCACGGCGGCCACGAGCAGCGGCATCGCGGCGGCGCGCACCCGGCAGTCGGGCCGCACGAAGCAGGCGATGGCGAGGAGCGCCGCGAGCCCGTACAGAACGGGCGCCACCACCCACAGCAGGTCCACGGCGACGGTCATGGCGAAGACCGGTGTGTCCTTTCGGGGTCCGGCCAGGGAAAGCACCGTATTCTCGGCCACCGGGGGCGGTCCCCGAAGGACTAGTCCGGAGCCCGGCCCCCGGCCGGCCCGCGCGCCCGGGTCGCTGGCGGGAAGTTGTTGGCCGGACGGCGGCGCGGGGGTACCGTCCCGGGCTCCACGTGGAGGACTCCCATGCGCCGGACCGCCGCGATGCTGTCTCTTCTCCTCCTCGCCGCCGCGCCCGCGCTGGCGGAAGACCCGCCGGAGTTCTCGGCGCGGCACATCCTCATCGCCTGGCGGGGCGCCACCCGTTCGGAGGCGACGAGGAGCAAGGACGAAGCCCTCGACCTCGCCCGACGGGTCCTCGAGGAGCTGAAGGCACCCGGCGCGGACTTCGCCGCGCTGAGCCAGAAGTACAACGACGACCGCGGCGCGGCCGCCCGGGGCGGGGACCTGGGGATCTTCGAGCGCGGCCTGATGACTCCCCCCTTCCAGGCGGCCGTCGAGGCCCTGAAGGACGGGGAGCTGTCCGGCGTGGTGGAGACGGAGTTCGGCTACCACCTCATCCAGCGCACGGCCCTCGCCGAGGCGCTCTCGCGCCTCGAGGCCGACACCGCCGTGTTCCTCGGCGTCCTGTTCCCCTTCGCCGGTCAGGACCCCGCATCGGCGCGGACGAAGGAGCAGGCGCTCGCCGACGCCGGGCGGGCCGCCGAGCACCTCCGCGCCGGGGGCGCGGCGGCGGCCTGCCCCGCGGACTGCGGCGCGAAGCCGCTGACCCCGGCGTTCGGGTCCCTGCGCCTGCGCCGGGGCCAGGCGAAGCCGGAGTTCTCGATGGTCGAGGAGCACGCCTTCGCCCTGAAGGTCGGCGAGGTCAGCGCACCCTTCGAGACGCCGCTCGGCGTCATGGTCGTGAAGCGCGTCTCGTGGTGGCGGAAGCGCCTCGCGCACTTCCTCGTGATGCACGCGGGCTCTGCCCGCTGCCCCCCGGGGGTCACGCGCACGAAGGAGGAGGCGAAGGCGCGCGCGGCGGAGGCGCTCGCGAAGTTCGAAGCCGACCCGGCTTCGTGGGCCACCCTCGTCGCCTCCTACTCCGACGAGCCCGGCGCCGCCGGGCGGCAGGGGTCCCTCGGCGCCGTGGAGCCGGGCATGATGGTGCCGGACTTCGACGCGGCGGTGGCGTCGCTCGCGCCGGGCGGTCACACCGGGGTGATCGAGACTCCCTACGGTTTCCACGTGGTGCGCCGCACCGACTGACGGGGTCTCTTCACCGCCACCGGGCCTTGCGCCGCGGCGGCCGGTGACGGCGTAGAATGGGGCGAGTCCCATGAAGATACTCTTCCTGCCCTTCGCCGTGCCCGGCGGCGCCGAGGCGGCGCCGCCCCTCGCCGCCCTGTCGCGCGCGCTGCCGCGCGAGCTCGCGGTGCGCCTGTCCTGCGCCGGCGGCCTCGACGTGGGTTTCCACCCGTTCGTGCAGGCGACGGGCGGCCGGCGCGAATTCGTCGTCCCGGGACGACGGCTGTCTCCGGAGGGACTGCGCCCGCTCCTGGCCGGCCTGCCCCCGGCAGACCTGATCGTGCACGGCGATCTCGACGCCGGGGACCCCTTCCGGTTCGAGCTGGAGGTGCTGCGGCTCCCGGCGATGGAGGTCGCGGGCACGCACTTCTTCGAGGCCCCGCGGCATGACGGGTTCCGGGCGGTGGACGCCGCCGTGCGCGCCCTCGCCGCCCGCATCGAGGCGCCGCGCCCGCCCGCGGGCGACTTCCCCGCCCGCACGTTCGCCGGGTACCTCGCCCTGCTCGAGGCGCGGGACGCCGCCGCCGGCCTCGACGGCTGGGGCGAGCCCGGCGAGGCCGCCGCGGCTTTCGAGCCCTTCCTCGCCGCCCTCGAGATCGAGCGCGGCATGGAGGCCGCGAAGGCGGAGATGGGGCTCCTCGCCATGTCCGCCACGGCGGCGGGGCTCGTGGAGCCGGCGGCGGCGGTGGCGGCCCTGGACCGTCTGCTCGCCGGGCACGGCGACCATGCGGGCACGTGGGCCGCGCGGGGACAGGTGCTCGCCATCGCGGGCGACGCGGAAGGCGCGGCGACGTCGTTCGAGAAGGCCGTGGAACTCGACCCCGGCCGGCCCGCCCTGCGGTTCGACCTCGGAGTGGCCCTCTGCCGCGCCGGGAAGGCCGGCCGCGCGGCGAAGGTGCTGGAGACCGTGAAGGCGGACCCGCACGTGGGGCCGGCGGCCCTCGCGCAGCTCGGCCTGCTCAAGGCGGCGAAGGGAGACACCGAGGAGGCCGAGGCCCTGCTCGACGCCGCGGTGAACCGCGACCCGCAGCGCACGGAGGCGTGGACCGCGCTCGGCCGGCTGCTCGTGACGAAGGGCAGTTTCGAGCTCGCGGAGGTGGCTTTCCGCCGCGGCGCGGAGTGCTCGGCCCCGCCGCCCGACCTCCTGCTGGCGTGGGGCTGCTACCTCGCGGAGCAGGACCGGTTCAAGGAGGCGGCGGACCCGCTTCGACGGCTCCTCGCCTACCGACCCGAAGACCCCGCCGCCCACCTCCACCTCGGCCGGGCGGCCGCGGCGGAGAGCCGGCGGGACCTCGCCCTGCACCACCTCCGCAAGGCCCTGCGGACCGGGGGCGACGCGCTGCCGGCGATCCGGGCGGCCGTGGAGGACATCTCCTCCGTGGAACGGGAGGAGCGGCTCGTCCGGCTCCTCGTCGAGTCCGCAGGACTCTCGGCGGAGGAGCAGATCCGGTTCCTCAAGGGCGTCCTGCGCGAGGAGTCGGGGTTCGCGGAAGCGAGGGTCCGCCTCGGGATCGCGCTGGTGGCGAAGGGGAAGGTCCGGCGCGCCATCGGCCAGTTCGAGCGCGCGCTGAAGGTCGCGCCGGAAGACCCGGAGGCCTGGAGCGGCCTGGCCACGGCGCTGCGGGCACGCCGGCGGTACCCCGCGGCGGAGGCGGCGCACCGGGAGGCGCTCGCCCGCGCCCCGAACCACGCGCCCTTCCACCTGAACCTCGCGGACACCCTGCTCCGGGCGGGGAAGGTCCGGGAGGCCGCCGCGGCGGTGGACGCCGCCCGGCGGCTCGATCCCCGGCACCCGCTGCTCCCCGGTTTCGTGGCCGCCGTGAAGTTCGCCCTCGGCGGCGCCGTCCGATGATAAGAATCGCTCCCGGGAGGCAACGATGAAGACCTTCGGCTCGGTGGACGAGGTACTGGACTTCGCGATCGGCGAGGAGCGGGCGGCGGCGGCGTTCTATGCGGAACTGGCCGGCAAGGCGAAGAACCCGGCCATCCGGGACGCCCTGCTGCAGTTCTCCGCCGAGGAGCGCGGGCACGAGAAGCGGCTCCTCGCCGTGAAGAAGGGCAAGACGCTCGCCCCCGCGGCGAAGGCGGTGGCGAGCCTCGGCATCGCCGACTACCTCGTCGAGGACAAGGTGTCCGCGGACATGCCCTACGACAAGGTCCTCGAGGTGGCCATGCGCAAGGAGAAGGCGGCGTTCCGCCTCTACTCCGACCTCGCCGCGGCCGCCGCCGATCCGGCGCTCCGGGACTCGTTCCTCGCCCTGGCCCAGGAGGAGGCGAAGCACAAGCTCCGCTTCGAGATCGAGTACGACCGCCACGTGATGCCGGAGAACTGACCCGCCTTCCTCGCCACCGAGCGCGGTCCGGGCCGGGTCTCGTGGCCGAACACCGCCTCGCTCGTCGTCGCCGACCGGCTCCGCCAGGGTGGCCGCCTTCGGGTCTTCGAGACCAGGCGGTCCCCACGCCGCCGGCCCCGGCGGGTTTTCCGCGACACCCACGGGGTGGAGGTCGAGACCCTTCGTTCCGACGCCCCCTTCATCGCCGACCCGGTCTCGCTGCGTGGGACCTGAGGCGCGCCGGTGAGGGGGCGAGGATGTCTATCCCGCCTTCGCGGACATCGGATAGGCTTCGCGAGGGCGGGCGGCCCGCCGGAGAGCGCACCATGGACGACCGCATCTCCTCCGACCGAGCCAGTGTCGCCGGGGCTCCCCCGTCTCCTGAGGAACCGGGAGGTCGAACGGTCCGATGAGTCCCGACGCTGCCGATCGCGCCGCGCGCCCGGCTGTGCCTTCGGAGGAGGCCCGGGGCCCCCGTCGGCTCGACGTCGGTCTCTCCCTGGTCCTCGCCGGCGTGTTCCTGGCCCTGGCGTATGCCAACGCCCGCGCCGTCACGGAGGGCGTCGCCAGCCCGCACGACATCGACCACTTCCGCGACATCGCCTCCGCCCAGTCCATACTCGACGGGTGCTTCCCCGCGGACCCCGCTTACCGGGGGGAGACGATCTGGTACAACCCGCTGCTCCCGGCGGCCGTCGCCGCCTTCAGCCGCCTCACGGGAGAGCCCGTCGAGAGGTCCCACGTTCTCGCGGGGCCGGTGTTCAACCTGGCTTCTGCGGCGGCGTTCTACGGCCTCGTCCTGCTCCTCGCGGGCCCCTGGCCAGCGGTTCTCGCCCTGGCCTCGCTGCTCTTCGCCCCCCCGCACGGCGAAGTCACGTACGGCAGCCCCACCTACTCACCCTGGCTCTACGCCAACACCTTCGGCTTGCTGTTCTTCTGCCTGGGTCTGATGCTCTGCCACTCCGCCCTGCGGCGGCGCAGCCGGCAGGCATGGCTCGCCCTCGGAGCGGTGCTGGGGCTCGCTCTCCTTGCCCACACCACACCGTTCCTCATTCTCGGGTGCTGCGGCCTCTCGTCGGTGTTCCTCGCCTCCCGCCACCCGCCCCCGACGGGGCCGGCTCCGAGGAGCGTACCGGCCTGGCAGGCGCTCCTCCTCGTCACCCTCTCGGCGGCCGTCGTCGGCGCCCCGCTTCTCTACTCCATCCTCGGACGGTACGGCCTGCGCAACCTGAACGCCGTCCCCAACACCTGGATCTGGCCGCCGACCTCCGTCCACCGCCTCCCCGACCTGCTCCTCGCCAGCATCAACGTGAAGAACGGACTGGCCGTCCTCGGCATCGGCATCGTCCTCCGCGGGGCCCGGAGCAACCCCGCCTACCGGCTGCTCCTGGTCTTCCTCGCTGGCGTCCTCGCCCTGTTCGCCTACGGCCTCGCGAACGAGGCGACTGACTTCGCCGTCCTGCCCCCGCTGGTGCCAAACCACCACGCTTACGTCCACCTGCAGCTGGCCGGCCACGCCTTCGTCGGGGTCGCCGCGTGGGGCTGTGCCATGGGGCTCCTCACACTCCTCTCGCGGGGGGTCCCCACGGGCGCCGCGGCCCGGCGCCTGCGATGGCTGCTCCCTCCTGTTCTCGCGCTTCTGACGGCCCTCGGCGTGAAGGCGCTCTGGGCGGACTACCGCCTGCGGCTCGACTTCACACAGGTCCGCGAGATGGCCCTGCACGTCTCCCGCGTGCGGGCCACGGTCGGGCTGGTCGCCGCCCTCCGGCAGCACACCGCCCACGGCGAGGCCGTGCTGGCAGGGCCCCTGGACGCGGCGTACTACGTGGTCCCCGCCAACCGCCAGGTCATCCTGGTTCCCCAGGAGATCTCCAACCCCTTCGTGGACTACGACGCGCGCCGGACGCTCCACGGCCGGCTGTGGGCGACGTTCTTCTCCTCCGACTTCGCGGCTTTTCTGGCTCAGGCCCGGACCCACCACATCACCGCGGTGCTGCTCGACCGGGACGGGGAGGCCCGCTTCCGCCGGTCCGTGGCCGCCGCGGGCGGCCTCACGGAGGTCTTCCGGACGGCCGACCGGGTGCTGCTCCGCCTGCCGGCGGAGTAGCCGCGCCGGGCTGCCCGGGAGGGGGCGCTGCCGGGGCCGTCCGGTTCAGAGCCCGCCGACCATCTTCGTGAGGAGCCAGGTGCCGAGGAAGGAGACGCCGAAGAGCACGCAGGCGCCGACCACGGAGAGGACGCCGAGGACCTTCGCCACCCGCGTCAGGCCCTCCCCCGCGCGGTCCACGCGGCCCTCGTCCATGTAGTCGAGGTCGCGGTTCGCCATCGACCACACCGCGGCCCCCAGCGGGAACAGGGCGAGGCCGACGACACCGAGCGCGACGAGCATGCCCCCCCGATGTGGCACGGCGGCGGGCGGCGATCCGGGTAGCATGGGCGCGGTCTCCGTCATGGAGGCCGTTCTAGCCGCCGGGAGACCGGCGGTCAACGGTCATCGGAGCGCCGCCGGATGTGCTTCACCAGTCCCGAATCCTCGTGCGGCTCGCGGGTCTCGCGTGAGCGGGCGCGCCCCGCGCCCCGCTTCCTCCTCGCCGCCGCCGTGCTGCTCCTCGCCCCGGCGGCCGCCCCGCTCCTCGCGCAGGCCCCGTCCGACCCGGCAGAGCAGGTCGCCGCCCTCCTGCGGGACCTCGACCGGGACCTGGGGAACCACGACGTCGCCGCGACGGTCGGCCGGCTCGACCTCCCGCGACTCCTCGAGGAGGCGCGGGCGGCGCTCGGGCTGCGCTGCGACCCGGACGGCCGCACGCGCGCCGCGGAGCGGCTCGAGATGCACCTGGCCCGGCCCGTGGAGAGCCTGCCGTCGGTCCTCCGCGCCCCCGCGCCGCGCCGGGAGATCGTGCGCGTCGATGCCGCCGCGGACGGCACCGAGTACGTCGCCGTCGGTCGGGAGTGGGACGCCGAGGACTACTGCCGCCCCGTCCGCTGGCGGATCCTCCGGCGCGACGACGGCCTGCGGGTCTTCGACCGCGAGGACCTCGACACCGGCAGCCGCCTCTCCCTCCTCCTCGTCCTGCGCTGCGATCGCCTGCTCGCGGACCTGCGCGTCCCCGCCGTCGCCTCCCTGGCGGAAGTGGCGCGGGCGGCGGACGCCGTGCGCGACGGCGACCTCGCCGCCGCCGAGGAGGCGCTGCTCTCCGCCGGCCGCGGCTTCGCCCCGCCCCCGGCGGTGGAGGCGTGGCGTCGCACCCTCCTCGCGGAGGTCAGCCTGTGGGGCGAGCGCCTGCGTCCCGCCCTCCGGCACGCCGGCGCCGCGGCGGCCCTCGCGCCCGCCTCCCCCGCCGCTCTCTACGTCCGCGCCCGGGCCCGCCTCGCCGCCGGGGACGGCCCCGGGGCCCTCGCCGACGCCCGCGCCGCGCAGGAGGCGTCTGCCGGCGGCTCCGCGGAGTGCTACCGCGTTCTGGCCCGCGTGCTGCTCGACGCGGGGAAGCCCGACGAAGCCCTCGCCGCCGTCCTCGCGGGCCTCGCCCTCGAGCCGCGAAACCCCTGGCTCCTCGCCCTGCTGGCGGAGGCGCGCCCCGACGGGGAGGACTTCGCCGCCCGCCTCGCCCGGATCGCCGATCCCTACGAGGCGGCCTCCTCGGCCATCGACGCGCTCCTCGACGCGGACCGGCCGGAGGCGGCGGCCATGGCGGCGGCGAAGTACCGCCTCCTACGCCCCGACGACCATCGGGGAGGGGTCCTCGTCGCCCGCCTACTGTGCGCCGCGGGCCGGCACGAGGACGCCGGCCCGCTGCTCCTCGGCGCCTGCGCGCGCGCTCCGGCCGAGGCGCAGACGGCCCTGCGGGAGGGGTACATGGACGAGATGGCCGCGGCGGGCCGGCCGCTCGAGGCCTACGCGGCGCTCCCCGACAAGGCGGCCGCCTTCGACTACCTCTCGCGCGCCGTCGAGGACCCCGCCGCGTTCGCCGCGCTCGTCGAGGCCCACCGCCCGCGGGCCGGGGACGACCGGATGTTCCTCTATTGCGACGGCCTCGTCCACGCCGAGCGCGGCGAGTGGGCGGACGCGGAGCGCCTGTGGGCGCGGGCCGCCGAGGTCACGGACGACGAGGCCCTCGATCCCGAGGCCCTGCGCCGCGAGCGCGTCCGCAACCTCCTCGACGCGGGGGAGTGGCGCCTCGCGCTCGAGACCGTGGGGCCGCGGCGCGCCACGTTCCGCGACCTCGCGGAGGGTCTCGCGGAGCGTGTCGAGGTGGAATCCCTCGCCGACCTCGTCGCGCTCGACGAGGCGGAGGATCCGGAGGACCCGGCGATCGCCCTCTACCAGGGCGTCCTCCTCGCCCTGAACGGCCGCCACGCGGACGCCGTGGACCTGCTCCTGGCCCACCGGGCGCGGGTCGAGGCGGACCCCGACGACGCGTGGTGGCTCCGCGAGCGGCTCCGGCGGTCCCTGATCCGCCTCGCCCGCTTCGACGCCGCGCTGGCGGAGGCCGGCCGGGAGACGGTCCCGGCGGACCGCGCCTTCGCGGAAGCGCAGGTGTTCGCCGCCGCCGGCCGTCCGGAGGATCTGCGGAGGGCGCTCGAGGAGCTCGAGGATTTCGGATTTGTAGCATCCGAATTCTACGCCGCGGCGCACATCGGCGAGGCCCTGCGCTCGGAGGCCTTCTCGGCGCTCCGCGCGGAGTTCCCGGAGTAGGCCCGCCGCCCCCCCGCCCCGCTACTTCGGCAGCCCCTCCTCCTCGATGGTGCCCTCCTCGCAGAAGGGCTTGTAGCGGTAGTAGGTCTCGAGCGTCAGGACGCCCATGCAGGTCGAGTACACCTTCCCCGCTACGAAGTCGTAGTTGAGGACGGGCCACGCGCCGTCGTCGCAGCCCTCGGAGAGCTGGAGCCCCGGCAGAAGCTCCTTGATGACCTCGTTCCACTTGCGGAAGAAGTGCCCGCCCATCTGGTGCATGGCGAGGGTGCCGTAGTACCAGGCGTAGGACGGGAACCGGTTCGCGCTCACGTACTTCGCCCACAGGCCGTTCTTCGGGACCTCCTCCATCTTCCGGTTCAGGATGAAGTTCGCGGACCCGATGCAGAACGGGTGGCTGCGGCGCCAGCCCATGAACATCCGGGCCATGAGCCCGAACGCCACCGTCGCGTTCTCCGCCACCTTCGCCTGGTAGCCCGTCTGGTACTCCCCGCGGAAGTTCTTCCCCACGTCGTAGGAGTAGGCGGGGTCGAGGTCCATGAACTCCTCGCGCTCCTCGGTGACCCGGTCGGAGTACATCTCCATGATGTAGCGGCAGCCCTCGAAGACCGACTCCCGCACCGGGAAGCCCGACTTGTGGGCGACGGAGAGCCCGAGCAGCACCCAGGACATGACCGAGGTGTCGGTCTCGCGCGAGTCGACCTGGTAGTGCCAGCCGCCCTTCTCGTTCTGGATCTCGACGAAGAAGTTGATCCCGCGCTCGAGGTACGGCGAGTAGCGCGTGTCTCCCGTGATGTTGAACGCCTCGGCCAGCGCATAGATCGCGATCGGCCGCTGGTACCCCTGGAAGCGGTCCGTGGTCGTGTAGTTGCCGTCGGCGGTCTGGCGCGCCTCGATGTAGGTGAGAAGGCGCCGCAGCGTGTCCTTGTACTTGCCGCTCTCCGGCGTGTACCCGCCGCCGAGGAGCGCGAGGGCGGCGAGCGAGGTGCAGCCGATGTTGTCGAGCATGTGCCGCGAGCCGACCTTCTGGCACGGCGGGCTCTTCACGCAGCGGTCGAAGAACTTGTTGGGGTCGATCGCCCCCTGCAGGTCCTGGTGCCGGGCCAGCCACGCGAGGCCGCGCTGCACCGCCCGCTCCGTCTCCTCCGTCTGCCGGAACTCGCGGTCCTTCTGCGTGAACTCCTGCTGCCACTTCCGCCGGTCGATCCGGTAGGTGCGGGGCGTGAAGAACTCGGGGTTCCGGTCGATCCACTTGCGCCAGATGGCGTAGTCCGGGCCGAAGAAGTGCCCCGTCATCCGCTCGAGAGCCAGCTCGATCGCGAACGCGGTGGGCGTACCCGCCGGGAACCGCCGGAACTGGTTGATGAGGTAGCGGAACTCCTCGACGCTCTCGGAGCGGCCGATGATCGCCGCCAGGCGCTCGAGGATCCGGTCGTCATTGGCCGTGTCGAAGTCGGCCTTCACCTTCTCGATCGCCTCCGCGTTCCGGCAACGCCAGAAGTTCACGGCGCAGACCCGCCACGTCACCTCGTTCTTGTGCAGTTTCGCCGCGTTGAGCAGGTAGGGCGCCGCGTCGGCGAGCCCGAGGTCGCCGGCGAGGAAGGCGAGGGCGCGCAGCACCACGTGCTGATCGTCGGAGCGCGCGTTGATGGCCGTCCGCAGCTCGTTGGCGATCTCCGGGCCGAGCTCGGGCGACAGGTTGCGGGAGAGTCCGAAGAAGCAGGCCCAGCGGATCCGGACCTCCTGGCTCTTGACGATCCCCTTGAGGAGCAGCCGCTGGCTCTCGAGGTCGTCCTTCGCGAGCCGCCCCAGGGCCAGCGCCGCCGCGTACCGGAACTTCTCGGAGCGGCTCTGCTTCAGGAGCCCCCGGAGGGTCTCCTTGTGCTCCGGCATCGCGCTCGCCTCGATGAGGCGGGCCTTCGCGTCGCCCGGCTCGCCGGTGTCGCTCGTGAGGCCGGCCGCCACGGCGGGGAAGATGCGCGGGTCCGAGAACTGGCGGAGCGCCCAGGAGGCGAAACACGGGTGGTCGCCGGTGGCGTCGTCGAGGTGGGACAGGAGCGCCGGGATCGCGCGCGGGTCCCCGAGCATCCCGAGCGCGATCGCCGCGTTGTCCTTCACCTCCTGGTCCGGCATCCCGAGGCAGGAGACGAGAACGGGGAACGTGGAGGGCATCTTCAGCTTCCCGAGCGCGGAGAGCGCCTGCGCCCGGGTGGGCGCCGGCCCCTCGGTGGCGAACGTGCAGAGCGTCTTCGCCGACTCCTCGGTGGCGATCTCCGAGAGCACGGCGAACGCCATGGCGCGCGCGACCGGCGGGCTCTGCGGCGCGAGCGCGTTGGCCCGCAGCCACTCCACCGTCCCGTGGGGGTCGAGCACGGCGAGGATCTCGCCGGCGAGGACGGCGATGAACGAGTCCGAGGCGGCCACCGCGGCCTGCCGGACCTTCTCGAGAAGGCCGTCGATCTCGAGGTCCTTCAGGTCGGCCTTCTTCGCCGCGATGGTCTCGAGCGCGTTGCCGGTCTCCACGACGTCCGCGCCGATCTTCCCGAGGAGTCCCCGCACCTCCACGTCGAGGGCCGCGAGGCGCTTCTGGCGCTCCTCGGGGGTCTCGGGCTTCGGCTCGTCGGGCTTCCCGGCGTCGGGGCCCGGGGCGGGGACGGGCGGGGCGGGCGCGTCCTGCCCGGGCGCGGCGGGCGGGAGGAGAAGGAGCGCCAGGAGGAGCAGCGCGGCGGTCAACGGCGGCTTCACGGGCACCTCCTGGCCCCCGCGCGTCAGCGGAGGGCGGCGTCGATCCTCGAGCGGACGAAGGCATTCTCCTCTGTCGAGAGGCGTTCCCGAAGCGCCCACCGGGCCACGAGCCCGCCCACGGGCTCCTTCGCCGCGTACTCCGCGAGCGCGCCGGCGGCCTCGAACCGCACCCGCCAGTCCGCGTCGGAGAGGGCATCGCGCAGCAGGTACAGGCTCGCGGGGGCGCCGATGCGCGCGAGCGCCCGCAGCGCGTGCCGGCGGGCGGCGAGGTCTCCGCCCGGAAGCGCGAGGGCCTCGAGCGCCGGGCGCGCCGCCTCGCCGAAGGACACCAGGACGTCCTCCGCGGCGTAGCGGACGGTGAACAGCTCCCCGGCCGCCAGGCGAGCGGCGAGGGCGGGGACGGCCTCCGGCGCCCGCATCCCCTCGAGGCAGCGGACGGCGGCGACCCGCGTCCGCTCCTCGGGGCTCGCGAGCAGCGCCGCCACCGCGGCCTGGTGCTCCCGTGCCGCGAGCCGCATGAGGGCGTCGAGCGCCGCACGCACGGTCTTCCCGTCGGAGAGGAGCGGCAGGATCTCCGCCGCGGTTTCCTTCGCCTCGAGGTCCGCGAGCAAGCCCGCGGCGCGGGAGCGCTTGCGGTCGTCGGGGTCGGAGAGGAGCCCGCGCAGGGCGGGCACGAAGCGGTCGCGGAAACGCTTCGCCATGTCCTGCACGGCGAGCAGCTCGAGACCATCGTACGAGTCCACCGCCGCCAGCGCCCTCGCGCCGGCGACGTCGCCGAGGGCGGCGAAACGGTCGCGGGCCGCCGGCACGATCTCGCTCATCTCCCCCACCGGCCACTGGATGCAGAGCGACCAGAGGCGCTCCGGGTCGTAACGACCGGCCGCCTCGTCCCACGCCTCGTTCCGGACGCGGGCGTCGATCTCCTCCGGGGTCAGGCGCTTCGCGGCGGGCGGCGGGCCGGGCGCCGGAGGCGGGTCGGGCAGGTCGATCCCCGCGCCGTAGGTCTCCTTCACCCACGCCGCCCCCTCGAGGTGCCGCGAGCCGTGGAGGTCCTTGCCGCCGAGGTCGAGGAACAGGCCGATGGAGCCCATGCCGCGGGCGGAGGACGCGCCCCCCTCGGTGGCGCCGATGCGCACCGCGGAGTACCCGTCGTCGCCGGCCGCGTCGAGCAGGAGCGCGAAGGAGTTCGTCAGCGCGCCGCCGATGGACCCGCCGGACCCGGCGTAGTAGTCGTCGCCCGCCCGGTCCACGAGGATGCCCACGGCGAAGTCGTGCGCCCCGCCGATGCCCACGCCGGAGAAGTCGTAGTACAGGTCCTGCCCGGCCAGGTCGAGGAGGCACCCCGTGGACAGGTGGATGCCGGCGCCCTGCCCGTAGTGGCCGAGGACGTAGGTATCGTTCCCCGACCGGTCCACGAGGCCGCCGTAGGAGAACCAGTAGGAGGCGCCCTGTCCGTAGATGTCGGCGGAGTAGCGGTCGTTGCCCTCGTCGTCCACGAGGAGGGCGATGCCGCCGGAGGCGTGCGGCCGGATGCCGATGGAGAAACCCTGGGACAGCGACTGGAAGCGGTCATTGTAGAGCGGGTAGTGGAGGTGGACTCCGCCGGCGTCGTAGACGTCGTTCCCCTTTTCGTTGCGGAGGAGGCCGAAGCCGCCGGTGTAGGCGAAGCCCTGCCCGTAGAGGTCGGCATGGAACCGGTCGTTCCCGGGGCCGAGGTCGAGGAGCACGCCGGCGCCGAACGCGCCCGCCCCCTGCGCCGTGTCGCGGGCCTCGTAGAGGTCGGAGCCGCCGTCGTCCAGGAGCACCGCCGCGCCGAACAGCGCGGCGCCCTGAGACAGGTTCCCGCCGAAGTAGCGGTCGTTCCCGCCGCCGCGGTCCACGAGGATCGCCACCCCGAAGCAGGCGGCGGCCGCGGACAGGCTCTCCCCGTTGCCGTACGTGTCGTCACCCGAAAGGTCGATGACGACGGCCACCGGCCGGTCCGGCGTGGCGCGCGCGGGGGCGATGTAGCGGTCGTTCCCGCCGAGGTCCACGAGCACCGCCGGCGCCTTCTCGCGCAGGTCGTGCACGTCGTCGCCGGGCCCGGCCACGACGAGCCAGTCGCCCTCGCTCGTCGTGCGGGCGGCGAGGCCGGGGAGGTCGCCGAGGAGCCCGGCAGCGGCGGCGAGGATCTTCCCGCGCTCCACCTTCGCGGCGAGCGCGAGGAGCGGCCGCGGATCGGCGACCGGCTCCGGCTTCGGGAAGAAGCCGTCGTGGGCCTCGGAGTTCACCAACTCCGCGTAGCCCCACGCGGCGAGGCGGTCGCGCTCCTCGGTCGTGAGCCCGGAGAACGCCTCGCGCACCTGCTCCGCGGCGCGGCCGCCCTGCACCCAGGGGACGGCGAGGTCGAGGGCCGCCGCCGCGGCCGAGAGGATCGACGCGGGTTCCCCCCCCGCGCGCCCCGCCCACTCCCACGCGAGGTCGGCGGCGAACAGCGGCTCGCGCAGCGTCCGGTTCACGAGCGTGAGCCGCCAGGGGTCGTCGATGACGAGTTTGTCGAAGCCCGCGTCGGCCCGCGTCATGTTGACGAGGGCGAGCGCCTCGTCGATCCGGGCGATCTCCTCGGCGGTGAAGAAGCCCGCCGGGGCCGGCGCGGGCTCCCCCGCGGAGGCGCCGGACAGCGCGAGGAGGAGGACGAGGAACGCGGTCCGGCGCACGGTCACCTCCCGGGGAGGGTCGGGGTCACGGGATGTCGACGCTCACGGTCTCGTCGAAGGTCCCGAAGGCGAGGCGGAAGTCCACCGGGTCGCCCTGGTCGCCGATGGACGCCTTCTTGATGCTGATCTTGTACGACATCTTCACGAGGTCGAAGGTCGCCGAGAGCGTCGGCAGCACCCCCTTCGGGCTCTTCAACGTGAAGACGTTCGCCGTACCCTTGCGGACCGCGGCACCCGAGGGGATCGGGTACCCGAGGCCCGCCCACTGGACCAGGATCGCCGTCGAGGAGAGGTCCACGTCGGGGTCCGTGAGGGCCAGGCGGCCGGTGATGGAGAACGAGTCGGCATCGGGCTTCGTCGTGCTGATCTTCAGCTTCACGGAGGACACCGTCAGTTCGTTCTCCGGGGCGTGGTAGTTCGGGGGCGTCTTCAGGTTCCGCTCCGGGCGGGTGAAGGCGTGGCACCACCCGCAGTCGAACTTCTTGCCCACGTGGATGGCATGGTCCTGGGCGAACCCGCGGAAGGTTCGCTCGCCGTGGCACTGCGCGCAGATCACGGCGGAGGTGCCGAGCGGCGTATAGCCCTCCGCGGCGAAGTCGTACCCCCCTCCGGGACCGAAGGCGGAGTGGCAGTCTCCGCAGTCGAGGTCGCCCGGACCGCCGTGGCAGTCGGCGCACTCGAGGCGGGCGAGGTGCTTCTCGATGTCCTTGTCGCCGTGGATCGCGGCCGTCTTCGCCCCGAGCGAGACGGCGAGGGCGAGGACGGTGGCCACGAGGGCGAGCGGGCACAGGAAATGGCGCATGTCGGGACCCTCCCCGGGAACGACGATCACTGGGGCGTCACGGTCCGCGTGGCGGGATCCACGAGGAAGCACCGGCCGCGTTCATCGGTGACCTCCAGCTGGCCCTCGCGGACCCGGAGCGTCCGGATGAACACGTCCTGCACGTCCGTTTCCAGCGCGGTGTCGTAGACGGTCTCGTACACCCGCACCGTGAACAGCTCCTCGCCCGTGGCCTCGTCCACTCCCGCGAGGTAGCCGCCGTTCTGCGCGAACCCGCGCTCGCGGGCCCAGTGGATGACCTCGAAGCGGATCCCGCCCACGGTCACCGGCGACACGACCGGCGGCCCGACGCGCTTGCCCATGGGCCCACCGCCGGGGCCCTCGTCGGGCGGCGGCGGGGCCGGGGTGGCGGCGGGCGGGGGCGCCGGCGCCGGCGCGGGGGCGGGGGCG